>Ga0247727_10000984_pt1 | contig 69345 bp, 40 predicted proteins | sample WisWelCaveWW1625_FD_202498 | JGI IMG/M metagenome (GOLD analysis project Ga0247727, IMG submission 202498) | Biofilm microbial communities from Wishing Well Cave, Virginia, United States - WW16-25 | ecosystem: Environmental > Aquatic > Deep subsurface > Groundwater > Cave microbial mat | place... | reverse complement strand
GGCGCCTTGCGAGGCGGCATGCCGCGCTACAAGTACTTCGCCAATCGCATCTTGACGATGATTGAGAACATGTTTCTCCAGCAGAAACTGTCGGAGTATCATACCGGCTATCGCGCCTTTAGCCGTATTGTGTTGGAGAAGCTGCCGCTCATGGAGAATTCCGACGATTTTGTTTTTGACAATGAGATGCTGGCGCAGACTATTTTTTTCGATTTTCGAATCGGCGAGATCTCCTGCCCAACGAAATATTTCAAGGAAGCCTCGTCCATCAATTTTAGGAGAAGTGTGATCTACGGCTTTGGCGTATTGTGGACGTCGCTTCGTTTCGCCATGCAGCGAATGGGCTTGAAAAAATTCGCCATCTTCGATCCACGCGGACGAAAAATCATTCAACCCGCCGTGCAACAGGAAGTAGAGATTCTCCCCTAAGGCTGTGGGACACCTCTGCATTTTCGAAAGCGATTTCTCCCGATGATTAACTGCTGCGCTCTTCATGCGACGATGAACGGCGCGCGTAATTTTCTGTTGTTTTTATGACCAAACCGGCAAAGCGAATTACCTTTTTTTTGATCATCGCAGTCATCGGCATCGTTGCCGTTTACTTCTTGCGTGAAAATAAATATTACGTCAGGCGTTTCATACGAGAACATGAAACGCTGCACGCGATGGCGCAAAAAGCCGCTGCGTTCAAACGTGATCTTGTAGGTTCGCGCATTGAAGCAAAAGTTGAGACACAAACCGCGCCTCGCGCTTCGGTTCCCTCCTCTTCCTGGAATTTGACTTTTGACGCCTCTCAGCCGGGCGTTCCCTTTCAGCGCTTTTGGGGAAATCTCGGCTATGAGTCTTTTAAAAGTGGAATTCAATCGAGCAAGAATCGCCGGCTGTTTGAAAGGATGCAGGAGGCGAACATTCGTGCGCCCGGATCATTTCGTTATCTTCGCGCCCACAATTTGTTCAGCAACGGCAAAGCGCCTTGGGGCGAGGGATGCGATATCTATCATGAAGATGCTCAAGGTCGTGTGACCTACAACTGGGCGACGATGGATGAAATCTTCGACGAGATTCTTCGCTTTGGCTTCAAACCCATCGTCGAGTTCGGATTCATGCCCGACGCTCTGGCATCGATTCCTGAACGTCGCCAGAAATGGGGGCGCGCCAATATTTCGCCGCCGGAGGATTATCGGAAGTGGCAGGATTTGGTTCGAACGACGGTTGCGCATCTACTCGAACGCTACGGGCGCGCCGAGCTGCAAACTTGGTACTTCGAAGTTTGGAATGAGCCTGATCTCGGCTGGCTGTTTTGGATTGAAGATCCTGATCCGAGAAAGAAAAATTATGGGGATATGAACGAATACGCCAAGCTCTACAATTACACGGTTGCCGGGGCGAAGACGGCATTCCCGGAAATCCGCATCGGTGGACCGGCCAGCGCCGGCGGCATGATTGACAAGTTTCTCGAAAACGCATTGTTGGAAAAAAATCAGGCCACCGGAAAAATTGGCGCGCCGGTCTCTTTTATTTCAAGCCATGCCTACGGCAATATCACGGCAGAAAACAACAACGGTCGCGAAAAAACTGACAGGGGCATCATCGATGCGATTCGTTGGAAAATCAGTCGCGCGATTGAGCATGATCATAAAGACATTAAGCGAACGATGCTGAGCTTGCCGTTCCTGCTCACCGAAACCGGGCCAACGCCGAGAGGCGCGCCTTTTTATAACGACCGCTACGTCGCCGTATGGTGGGCAAAAATGATTGATGCCATGTTTTTCATCGGCGAAACGTTGGGTGCAACTTATCAACCGGAAGAAGTGGTGTTCTGGTCGAGCCACCAAGCGGTCAAATCTTTTGGCAATGAAAAGGGCATCGCGACGTATCTGGAAACCGTCGATGGCAATCAAGTTTTCAAGCGACCATCGTTTAACGGCTTCGAGGCAATGGGCTATCTGAGCAACGAGCTTGTGAAATTACGCAGCGGCGCACAATTTGGTGATCCGGTTCACGCCCTGGCCACGCGCAACGGCGAGCGCTCGATGGAAATCATGATCTATCACTTAGACGAGTCGGATTATGAATCGGCAAAAAAGGACACACAGGATATTCAACTTATTGTAGAACAGTTGCCTTTTGAAAAATTTCAAGTGCGATCTTTCTTGATCGACGAGACGCATTCGAATGTCTTCTCCGCCTGGAAGAGATTTGGACAACCGAAAACACTTTCGAAGAAAGACGCCGAAGAATTAGATAAGCGCGACGATCTCGAACTTTTTGAGCCGATTTACAACGTACAGGCACCAGATAAAAAGTTCGAGAAGAAATTCAAGCTACAGTCGAATAGCTTGGTTTTGTTTGTTCTGGCGAATGAGCCGTAACTCGACATTTATGTCGAGAGCATTGAGCTTACTTGGACACTATCGCGACATAAATGTCGCGCCACATTTGTAAAAAACCTTTTCCGCCTTTGGGCCGACTGCGCGTACTTTTACGCGATAACTAAGAGTTTTGTCGAAAAGAGAATTCGGAACATTTATGCTTTTACTTGAAATGACCTGGCAGGCGTGGCTTTCGATTGGCATCGTTATCTTCAGCCTGCTCATGTTAGTGTTCACAAAAAAACCGGCGGATTTGATTCTGCTTGGTGGGCTGACGATCTTGCTGTTCAGCGGCGTCTTGAGCCCCGGCGAGGCGCTTTCCGGTTTTAGCAACGAGGGCATGATCACGGTCGCCGTTTTGTTCATTGTGGCTGGCGCCTTGCAAGAAACCGGCGCGATGGACTCTCTTGTGCAATTGCTTGGCCGGCCAAAATCCAACACTTCAGCGCAGGCGCGCATGATGTCTTTGGTGATGGCGTTGAGCGCCTTTCTCAACAACACACCGCTGGTCGCGCTCTTTATTCCGGTGATGAAAGATTGGGTGAAGCGAGTTGAAAAACTCTCGCTCTCCAAGCTGATGATTCCGCTTAGTTATGCGGCCATTCTCGGCGGCACCTGCACGCTGATCGGCACCAGCACCAATCTGGTCGTCAACGGATTATTGATCTCGATGACCGATCACCCCGGCCTCGGATTGTTTGACATCGCCTGGGTGGGTGTGCCGGTGGCGATTGTTGGAATGATTTATGTTTTGATCTTCAGCCGCTGGCTGTTGCCGGATCGCATTCCAGCGATGGAAAAACTGAAGGACCCTCGCGAATACACAGTTGAGATGATTGTGGAGCCGGGCAGTTCGGTGGTGGGCAAAACCATCGAAAAAGCCGGGCTCCGCAATCTGCCGGGGGCATATCTCGCTGAGATCGATCGTAATAGCAGCCTCTTGACCGCTGTGGCGCCCACCGAGGTCTTGCAGGCCAATGATCGTCTGGTCTTCACCGGCGTCGTCGACTCGGTGGTCGATCTGCAGAAAATTCGCGGATTGAAACCGGCGACCGATCAAGTCTTCAAGCTCAACGAGCCGAAACGGCAACGCTGTTTGATTGAGGCGGTGGTTTCTAATTCTTGTCCGCTGGTCGGCAAGACGATCAAGGAAGGGCGATTTCGCACGGCTTATAACGCAGTGGTCATTGCCGTTGCGCGAAATGGCGAGCGGGTGGAAAAGAAGATCGGCGACATCGAGCTGAAAGCCGGCGATACATTGCTCTTGGAAACCTCTCCGACATTCGTCAGCGAGCGCCTCAACTCGCGTGATTTTTTCCTGGTTCGCCAGGTTGAGGGATCAACGCCGCCGCGACATGAAAAATCTTGGATCGCCTGGACGATTTTTCTCACGATGATCGTCGCCGTCGGCTTTGAATGGATAAGCATGCTCAAGGGCGGAATGGTCGCCGCTGGGCTGATGATCTTGACCAGATGCTTTCCAGCTTATAAAGCCAGAAAGAGCATGGACCTCCGCGTGTTGTTGGTTATCGCCGCATCTTTCGGCATCGGCAAAGCGTTGGAAAGCAGCGGCGCCGCGGGTACGATTGCGAAAACATTTTTGGATTTGGCCGGCACCAATCCGATGATGGTGCTCACCGTTGTCTATGTGCTGACGTGCATCTTAACAGAGTTGATCACAAATAATGCGGCCGCTGCCATCATGTTTCCGTTTGCGCTCGCCATGGCCAATACACTTGGGGTGAGTTACATGCCGTTTACCATTGCGATCATGTTCGCCGCCTCGGCAAGTTTTTCCACACCGATTGGGTATCAAACGAATATGATGGTGTACGGCCCCGGTGGCTATCGCTTCACAGATTTTTTGCGATTTGGGGTATGCCTGCACATCGCAGTGGGAATAATTTCTTTGTTGATTATTCCGAGGGTGTGGCCGTTTTGATGGAAATTGATTAATTTTTTCTTCTGCTCTTACTCGTACTCTTTCTCTTACTCATACGCGCTTTTGAATTTCGAAAAGAAGAAAGGCGAGTAAGAGTAGGAGTAAGAGTAAGAGTAACGGCACAAATACGTTGCCTTTCTTAAATAAAGTAGTGAAAATTGCCGATACTCGAAATTGGATCGGTGTCTGTACATATTATCGTCTGCAAAGTCGGACTCGGACGAAACGATTCTTTCAATTTGCCAAGTCCTGCTGTCCAGGTTCGACTTCGCAGCAATCGAGGAGTAACCCATGGCTGTATTGTCTTTCAGTCAAGAGCACGAAGCCGGTGCCGCGATCATCAAAGACGGAAAAATCGTTGCCGCCATAAATGAAGAACGTTTGACGCGTGTCAAGAACCAGGCCGGCTTTCCGCATAAATCGATTCCGGAAGTCTTGCGGCTTACAGGATTGAAGCCGGGCGACATCGAGCACGTCATCATTCCGGAGATCAGCAAAGGCGTCGATCTTTTGAAGAACGCCACCAAGTTTCCGGCGCAAGCCTTTTTCGTCAAAGGCTCGAGGCGAACCACGCTGGTGGATTTTCTCCGGCATCTGCTTTTTAGCACCTATATTCTCGTGAAAACCTATTCACGAGTGCTCTTCCAGCATTTTGCCGACGTACGTCGGTTGAAGAAAATGTTCCCCAATGCAAAATTCCATCGCGTCGAGCATCATGTCTGCCACGCCGCCTCGGCTTATTTCACCTCCGGATTTCCCGAGGCGATGATCATCACCGCCGACTACTGGGGTGACTTTGTGTGCACGATGGTTTCGATTGGCAAGGGCAAAAACATCACCGTGGCGTCTCGCTCGTGGTATCCGAATTCAGTCGGGCATTATTATGCAAGCCTGACCATGTGGCTGGGTTTTCGCGCCAACCGCCACGAAGGAAAAATTCTTGGTCTTGCCGCATTTGGCAATTCAAGTTCTCCGGTTTATGACAAAATCAAAGACCTGCTGATTTGCGACGATCTGACCGTCAAATGCCCGTTCATGATCGGCAAGATGTGGCATAAAAAATTTCCCTTTTTCAAAAATTCCTTGATGCGCAAACTGCAAGCGGAGCATACGCGCGAAGACATTGCCGCGGCGTTTCAGCGACGGCTTGAAGAAGTCTTCACCGAGCTGGTGAAGAACGCGCACAATCGTTTCAAGATCGACACGGTGGTTTTGGCCGGCGGCATTTTCTCGAACGTCAAACTGAACCAGCGAATCTTCGAAGTGCCGGGCATCAAGCAGCTTTATGTTTTTCCGAACATGTCTGATGGCGGCTTGGCCTCGGGCGCGGCGCTGCACTACGACATTCAACGCAACGGCAGCGTTGGCGCGAAAATCGAAACCGCATATCTCGGCCCAGAATTTTCCAACGCAGAAATCGAGGCTGAATTGAAGAAAGCCGGTTTACCGTATGAGTATCATGAAAACATCGAAGCCAAGATTGCAGAACTGCTCGCGAACAACAATGTCGTCTCGCGCTTCAACGGCAAGATGGAATACGGCCCGCGCGCCTTGGGCAATCGCTCCATTCTTTATCCTGCCGTCGATCCCACGGTCAACGACTGGCTGAACAAAAGATTGCGGCGCACCGAGTTCATGCCGTTTGCGCCGGTGACGATGATGGAATACGCCGATAAGTGCTACAAGAATCTCAAAGGCGCTGAGCTGCCCGCGAAATTCATGACCATCACTTTCGAGTGCACCGATTACATGCGCAAGACTTCTCCCGCGGCAGTGCATGTGGACGGCACGGCGCGCCCGCAATTGATCACCGAAAAAGACAATCCGAGCTATTACAAAATTCTCAAAGAGTATCACAAATTAACCGGCATCCCGACGCTGGTCAATACCAGCTACAATATGCACGAGGAGCCGATCGTCTGCACGCCCGACGATGCCATTCGCTCTTTCAAAATGGGACATCTTGGATATTTGGCCATCGGTGATTATCTTGTGAAAAATCCGTCTGAGGCGTAACACGGACAAACAAAAAAGCCTCACGCAAAGCCGCAGAGCCGCAAAGAACACGCAAAGAAAACAAAGGTAAAATGACTGACTTTAAGAATGAAACCTTGAAAAGGTTGAATCGTTTTGCCCTAAATTATTTTGCCATCCAAGAATCTTTGCGACAACTTTGCGTCTTAGCGACTTTGCGCGAGTGGTTTTATTTTTTAAGAGAAGATGCTTTTGAGAACAGCCGCTGAAAAGTTTTGATAGAGGAAGACTTCATGCCAAATGCCCAGGAACGCGCATTACCTTCGAAAACGATTTTTGTCGGCCTTGATTGCGCTACTCACTGGATCGTTGAAAAGATGGTGAAAGACGGCGATCTGCCGCATCTTTCCAAACTCATGCGCGAGGGGGTCACCTTTCACACTGAAACCGACGAGCCTGTCGTGTCGCCGGTGGTGTGGAGCAGCATCGCCAGCGGCAAAGTTCCCGACAAGCACGGCATCAAAAGTTTTCACGGAACTTCCGTTTCGGTTCGCACCAAAAGAATCTGGGACATCTTCGAGGAGCGCGGGCATGCGGTCGGTGTGATGGGACACTTCGTGACCTGGCCACCGCGCAAGATCAACGGCTTCATGATTCCCGATCTCCTGGCGTTGGATGCGCAGACTTATCCTCGAGAATACAGCTTCATCCGCCATCTCACGGAATCTTCCAAAGCCGGCAAGCGCCAGGGCCTCGGCGAGATGATTAACTTTGCTCTGACCGCATGGCAGTCCGGCGTTCGCTTTTCAACTCTGTTGCAGGCTGCTAGTGAATTAGCAAAAAGAAAAATCGGCAGTCGTGATTTTCGCGACGTGCAATACGACGTGCGCGTTTTGAAACAGAGGTTGTACAGCGATCTCTTTGTTGCGTTGTGCCGAAAATATCAAACCAAGTATGCTTATTTTCACAATCATCTCATCGACACCTCGTCGCACATTTTCTGGCAGTACATGGAGCCGGAAAAGTTCGACGGCGTTTCTTCGGCAGATGTTGCAAAGTACGGAGAGCGACTTTTCGATGCTTATCGCGAAGCCGATCGCACGCTGGGAAAAATTCTCCAGCTTGCTGATGAAAGAACGCTGATCGTCGCTGCGTCTGATCATGGCGCAAAGGCGGCGGTGAATCAAGCGTTGGAATGGCGCATTCCGGCGATCAATACCGAGCATCTCATGCAGAAGCTCGGCATTGAAAAAGAAGTGTCGTACTCAAATGTCGGCTTCGACATCATGGTCAAGCCGAGAGTCGAAACGCCCGGCAGCAAAGAAAAGCTGAAAGATCTTTTTCTCTCGATCAATCTTGAAGAAGACAGCGTGCCATTGTTCAGCATCCTTGAACACGACACGAGCAATCTCTGGCTGCGACTCAATAATCGAATCAGCGAGACCATTGGCCGGCGCATTCGCTTGCGCGAAACGGTTTTCGCGTTGGATGAATTTGTGCTCACCTCCGGCCATCGCACCTCCGGCATTCACGACGGTAAGAATGCAATACTGGTCATGAAAGGACCCGGTATAAAACAGGGAGTGAGATTCAAAGAAAAAGTGCAAGTGCTTGACATCATCCCGACGATTCTGGCGTTGAATAATTTGCCGGTGGGTCGAGACATGGACGGCCGCATCTTAAGCGAAGCAATAACCGAGGAATTTCAAGTCGATCATCCGGTGCTCTACATTCCCAGTCATGATGATCCCGAAACCGGCAAAGGCGCCGAAGCGGACATGGAATCATCGGAAGAGCTGAAGAGCCAGTTGCGGGCGTTGGGTTATCTTTAGAATAATACCTTTACTTCAAAAAATCACGCAAAGCCGCGGAGCCGCAAAGAAACCGCAAAGAAATTTCCTTTGCGTTATCTCAGCGTCTTTGCGACTTTGCGTGAGCTTTTCTTTTAAGGCGATTAAAGAATGAACAAAACAAGGACTGATCAGCAAGATTCAATCGGACGTTTGGCAGCACGAGGCGCGGTGTTGGGACTCTTTACAGGATTGCTGTTTGGAGGAGCGGAAACTTTTTTTAGTTCTCTCTTTGCTGAAATCTACCATAACACCTACCTGCTGATGGTTTTGTTTTATGCCGCCGGCGGTTCGCTTTTCGGAGCCTCCGTTTTCGTGATGGTTGGTTTGTCGCAGAAATATTTCTTCAAAAACTATCCGGCGTTTGCAAGCAAAGCTTTCCACGTATCGGTTTTCCTCGCCGCGACAATTTTCCTCTACAGTTTTTATTATCTTAATGAAAAAGTTCTCGCAGGCCAAGGCTTGTTCGCTTTGTCAAGTCTTTCGGTAAGCGCGGTTTTGTTTTTCATGTGCTGCGGCCTCGCTGCAATCTTTTATCGTTCCATCTGCAAAAGAAATCTGTCGACATTTTTATTGTTCGGCTTTGGGAGCATAGCGTCGTTGGCAATCGTCATGCTTGTCGGCGTGACCTATCATCTCCTCAGTTGGGGCGCATCTCCTCATGGATTTTGGCGCATCACTTGCGTGCTGCTCAGTTTTGTGATAATGCCGCTCTTTGGAGTTTTAATTGAATATCAATTCTGGAAATCGCTCTCTTCAAATTTGCAAACCTCGAGCTTCGGCGCGTTGATGAGAACCGCCATTCTCCTTGTTGCAGGCTTCGGTGGAATGTCTCTGCTGGGGCCGCCGAGCTTGAACGGACTTGATGCAAATAACGGCGAGCCTTCGGCAGTCGAGATGAAAACCTTGCGCGGCAAGCCAAACATCATCTGGATTGTGCTTGACACCGCGCGCCGTGATCGCTTATCGGTTTATGGCTATCAACGCCAGACGACGCCAAACCTCGAAGCCTTTGCCAAGGAAGCAGTAGTATTCAACCGCGCCATCTCCGCTGCGCCATGGACTGTGCCGTCGCACGCTTCCATGTTCACGGGGATGTATCCCTCAAAACATGGCGCGTATCATTCGGGCAATAAATATTGCGATCCATTGAGCGGCGCGAATTTAACCATTGCAGAAATTTTGAGCGCCGTAGGATACAACACCGTGGGCATCGCTGCCAACAATGCAGGACTGTCGATTGGCTTTGGCCTCCATCAAGGTTTTGAAATGTATTTCGAAGCAATGCCCGCTTCGCGGAGTCTGTTGTGGGGCAAGCTGATTGAGTCGCTGCCGGATGATTTTCGAAATAACGATTTGCGGCATAACGAGCTTCGACTTTCTGCTGAGCTTAATCAAATGGTCGACCGCTGGCTGGATGAGCATAGCGCCAATCCATTTTTTTTGTTTATCAATTACATGGAGCCGCACGGCGGCTATGGCCATATCCCGCAACCTTATGACACGCTGTTTGGTTTTCGCCGCGAGCTGCACGATCAGCTCTTCGCCGATTTTGATCCGGTAAAAGTTGTTAAAAAAGAAGTAGCCGTAACTCCGGCGCAACATCGCTTCTTCGACGCCTACACCGATCGCAAGCTCGTTTATCTCGATCATTATATCGGAAAATTTTTTGACGATCTCAAGGCGCGCCAGCTTTATGATGAATCGATGATCATCGTGGTTTCGGATCACGGCAATCTCGACGGCGAGCATTTTTCCTTCGGCCATAATACCGAGTTGTATAATATTCTGATCAACGTCCCGCTGCTCATCAAGTATCCGAAATCGATGCAGCGCACCGGCGTTGTCGAGCGTTATGTTTCGACCATCGATCTGATGCCGGAGGTTTTGACGATCTGCGGCTTTCCGGTTCCCGAGGAAGTACAAGGCCGGCCGCTCGATGAAGTGAATCACGAAATTCTTGCCGAGCTGTTCGAGCAAAAAAACAATGCGCATGCAAAGCTCTATCCAGAGCGTTACTATCGGGATTTGAAAGCCATTTACTCGAACGATGCAGAGAACTTGAAATACATTCAATCTTCAAACGGCAATTCCGAGCTTTATGATCTCAACACCGATCCCGAAGAGATGAACAACATCATTGCGCAGCGGCCTGATGCCGCCGCCGCTCTCGATGCCCGACTTGAAAAGTGGCTGAACTCATTCGAGCCGGTGCAGGGTGACGAGAAGTCCGAAATTACTGACACCGAAAAACTGATGAATCGTCTGCGGGCGTTGGGATATGTCAAGTAGCAACGAACAAAATTCTCAGCCCACGGAGATTGAAATTCCACTGACAGTTTCTTTCTGTGGGAGCTCCTATTCTGCGGGCAATAATCTTTTCTTTTTTTTGCTTTGGTAGTGAGGTAAACGAATGCTTAAGAACAAAATATTTGCGAAAGTTTTAGCGGCGCTGGTTTGGGTACCTACGTTTCTTTACGTCGTCAACTACATCGGCATGCAATGGGAATACCAGAAAGTCACCTCGGTGGGCAAGCTTGCCGGTATATCGTTGCGTTCGAGTTCTGATATTTTGGCGACTGCAGGAACCGTGGCCGTCGCTGGTGTTGTCGCGACGGTCGTCAGCATTTTTATTTATTTGCTGGCGAACAAAGAGAAGACGGCGACTCAAAAAGTTTTGCTGAAGGTGGATCTTATTCTCTTCGCTGTTCTCGCCGTTCTTTATGGCACAAATCGTTATATGCTTTATCGTGAAACGCTGCCGATGTATTATCGCGACTATGACAGCAACGGCCGCTTGCACGAGCCTGACAAGTATCTGAGCAAACTCACGGCGCGCAAAGTCATTCTGATTTCCATTGACACGCTGGCGCCGAAGCATATGCGTTGCTATGGCAGCGAGCAAGAGGCGTCGCCGAACATTGATCAATTGGCCAAAGAAGGTGTGGTGTTCACGAGCTGTTTCAGTCAATCGCCGAAAACCTCGCCGTCGCACATGACGATGTTCACTTCGCTTTATCCCTCGGTGCACAAGATTCGCAATTGGAACAACATCAAAGGCGGCTATGCGCTCGATCACAAAATCATCACGCTCCCGGAGATTATGAAGAACGCCGGATTTGCCACTGCTGCTTTTACCGGCGGCGGCAATGTCGATGCTTCAATCGGATTCGGCAGCGGTTTCGACATTTATGACAATCACGATCAACTTTGGGAGAAAGCGATTCCGTGGGTTGAGCAGAATTTCGATAAACAATTTTTCCTTTTCTTGCACACCTTCAAAGTTCACTCGCCCTATTTGCCGCCGCCGCCGTATGACACCATGTTCGATCCAGACTACGCCGGGCCGATTTTGGATTCCAAAGAAGAGCTTGATCAACTTTATAAACAAACCGGAAACGGCGGCAGCTTTCCGGGTTATCACGAACTGTTCTGGTCGCGGATTGACAAATCCAATCCACGCGAAGTGCAGCACGTCGTCGCGCTTTACGACGGCGGCATTCGCCACATGGACGAGCGGATTTTTGGAAAGCTTATCGCCAAGCTCAAAGAGAAGAATGTTTATGATGAAACCTTGATCGTCTTCACTTCAGATCACGGCGAAGAATTTGGCGAGCATGGTGATTTTCTGCACAAAGAACTTTATGATGAGCACATTCACGTGCCGCTCATCATCAAATTTCCGAAAGGGGAGAGCGCCGGCGTCGTCGTCGATCAGCAAGTTCGCACGATCGATTTAACGCCGACACTGCTGAGCTATCTCGGTTTGCCGGTTCCCGAAACTTCGCAAGGCATTGACATTCTGCCTTCCATTCAAAACGAAAAGTTGGAGTTGCCGGCGTATGCGGATAGATTTGAACCCATCGATCCTGCGAATTCAGACGTCGTCGATCAGAAGAAGGCGATACGCATGCCCGAATGGAAATACATTTTTTGGCCGACTCTTGGAACGCATGAGTTGTTTAATCTAACGGCCGATCCGGGCGAGCAAAAAAATGTGCTCGAGCAATTTCCCGAAATGCGCGAGGGGCTGCAAGTCGAGATAGATGCGTGGATGAAAACCAACGAAGAAAAAGGTGGATCGATTCAAGCGCGCAAGAATAATTTGGACGCAGAAACCATTGCCAAGCTTCGTTCTCTTGGGTATGTGAAATAAAGTTATTGAGCTTGTCGAAATAAGTGAAAGCAAGATTTGATAAACAAGAGATTCGTCGCAAGATCGGCGGCAGTCTGTCTCTTGGACTTTTGGGCGGCTTGCTCGCCGGAGTGGTCAAGGCTGTCTTTTTTGTAATCCAACAACAATACACGCGCGATGAATTGCTATCGCTGTGGCCGGAGTTGATGCTCACTCCATTGAGCAATGCCGTGCTCCTCGGCTTGGCAGCCGGTGTTCTGTTTGCTGTGGTTTGGATTATTTTTGATCGTATTATTACGCAAATCGCTTTGACCTTGCTCGTGGTCGCAATTCCGTTTTTGCCGCTTGCCTATTTTCTTAATAAAGAATTTTTGCCGGGGATTCGCGAGCTGAAGAGCATCGTAGGAAACGGATTGCTCGCAGTTGCTTTTGTCGTATGTTGCTGGGTGGTTTTTCGGAAGTGGGCATCGAAGTTAAAGCTATCCGGAAATATTTTGAGCCGCCGCGGACTGCTGGTAATCGCCGTAATGGCGATTAGTCTCTACGGCTTTTATTATCTCCAGCCATCCTATTTCCGTTTGACCTCATCTCCTACATTTGCCGGCGATGGCTTCTTCGATCTGTTTGTTCTGGAAAGTGATTCATTGTCGGTGATTCGTTCCGCCTTAGCATCCAAAGATTTTGATGCCGCCAGCCAATTGTTGTTTGAACATTTGCAGCGACGCAAGCTGAGACACTTGAAGCGACTTGAGGAGATTATCGACAACGCAGATTCCGCGTTGGTTATCGACAAAGCAGATTCAACGCTCCGACGGTCGTTTACATTCTGGGGTGTGAATCGAGAATTGCCGCAGCGCATCGATTGGCACAAGAATCCCACCAACGATCGCGTGTGGATTTATGCACTCAACCAGCAAAAGTGGCTGGCAGAAATCTCGCAAGCGTATGTATTGACGCATGACGAAAAGTACGCCCGCGATTTTGCCGCAGTTCTGCAAAGCTGGTTTGAGCAAAATGATTTACCAACGTGGAAAAACGAGCGTCATCCGGTTTGGCGGCTGATGGAAACCGGCATTCGCGGCGTCAACTGGGTCGATGCGTTTTTCATTTTTTTGAACTCGCCAAGCCTGAGTCGCGAGCTGAAGCTCCGAGTGTTGGCCTCGCTGCACGATCACGGGCAGTTTCTCTATCATTTTCGCTCGCCGAAGCATAATCATTTATTGCGCGAGTCGTACAGCCTTTTGCAAATCGCCGTCTTGTTGCCGGAATTCAAAATGTCGAAACGCTGGGAAGAAATTTCCCTGGCGCGGCTGGCGCGCGCCGTCGAAGAGGACGTTTATGTGGATGGCGGCTACATCGAAGGCTCGACGTACTATCATCGCTTTGCCATGCGCGTGCTACAGGAAATTAAAAATTTTGCCGAAACCAACGAGGTGGAGTTGCCCGCAGTGATTACGCAGCGCTTGGAAAGCATGTATGATTTCTTGATGTACCTGTCGCTGCCAGATGGCGCCATGCCGCAAATCAACGACGGATTTTATTCTCGTGACTTGCGCGAATCATTTGTCACTCCGGCAAAGGAATTTGATCGCACCGATTTTAAATATTTCAGCAGCATCGGCGCAGCGGGCGAGCCGCCGCGATTCACCTCGAAAGGATTTCCCTATTCAGGCGTCTATGCGATGCGCAGCGATTGGAGCAAAGAGGCGCTTTATTGCATCGTCGATGCTGGGCTGTTCGGCTCGTCGCATGGCCATGAAGACAAATTGAGCTTCGAGCTGCACGCGTTCGGCACGCCGTTCATCATCGAGGCCGGCACGTACAATTACTTGTACGACGAGTGGCACAAGTATTTTGAAAGCTCCCTTGCGCACAACACAATCGTCGTCGATGGTAAAGGACAATTTCGCCAAGCCGATAAAGCGAAGTGGACGCACCGCACCGACGAGCCGTTGCCGAATTCGTGGGTCAGCACGGACGACTTTGATTATCTCGCGGCTGTTTACGACGACGGCTATGGCGATAAAAAAGAAAACGTCGATCATCGCTTTCGCCACGAGCGGCGGATGCTGTTCGTGAAGCCGGATTATTGGATTCTTTGGGACGTTGTTTCTTCCTCCGATGGCGCAAAAGAGGAAGAAGCAGGGAAGAACGGCGCGGGCGTTCATCGCTTCGACCAACTTTTTCACTTTGCGCCGATGGATGTTGAAATTCTTGCTGATGAAAAATCGGTGCACGCGAAGAAGGCAGCAGGGCCGAATCTTCTCATCTGCTCCCTGCTGCCGGAAAAAGTGGAAATGAAAAAAATCGAAGGACAACTCGATCCGATACAGGGATGGATTTCTCCGGCTTATGGCAAAAGCGAACCGACGCCGGTGATTGTTTATTCGCAAGCCGCCACTGCGCCCGCAGTTTTTTTGAGCGCTCTTGTTCCGACAACTGACGTGGAATCACAAGTCTTGGAAGTGAAGAACTTGTCCGTTAGCATGAACGGCCAACCGCTGCGCGCTTCGGACGGCGTTGCCATTCAGATCAAGAATGCCGGATGGTCGGATTACATTTTGTTGGCGCCGAATTTGGCCGGAGAAAAAGCTTTTAGCGATTTTACCTCGACACATCAACTTTATTTCCAGCGGGTGAAAAATTCCGGAGTGATGATAAGGCAATTCGAATCCGATTTGCAACCTGAAGAAGCGAAGTAATGTTTCATTTGAGTGCCATGTTCTAATTTGATACATTATCTTAACTTGTCAGGAAGAAAACTCACAAAATATCTCAAACAACTTCACTATAAATAGTGCTTAAGCGGGGTGTTGCGATGGCACTATGTTTGCCAATTGTGCGAGACTGATTAGTTGATGCGACACTGTGTGACGATGGTTGTGCGAGATCAAGAGCGAGATAACAAGCATCATGAGAAACCGAAGCATACTGATTTTCGGCGTGTTGTTGTTCGGGGCGATGATGATCGATACGGTTCCGGCTCTGGCGTACATCGGGCCGGGCGCAGGCTTTGCTTTTCTGTCTTCCTTCCTGATGTTGTTTCTCAGCTTCTTCATGGCTTTCTTCACGATGCTCACCTGGCCGGTGCGCGTCATCATTCGTTTTTTTAAAAGAAGAAAAGCTCTCGAGAAAAGCAAAACCGATCGCGTTATCATTCTCGGCCTCGACGGCTTGGAGCCGACGATCACCGAAAGATTATTGGCCGAGGGCAAGCTGCCGAATTTGCAGCGTCTCGCCAAGCAAGGTGCATACAGTCATCTGCAATCCACTTACCCTTCGATTTCTCCTGTGGCGTGGTCCACGTTTGCAACCGGCGTCTGCGCCGGCGGCCACAATATTTTTGATTTTCTGGCGCGCAACAAGAAGAGCTATTTGCCGGAGCTTTCCTCGTCGAGCGTCGGCAACGCGAAGCGCGTTCTCTCGATCGGCAATTATCAAATTCCTATCAGCAAGCCCGTCATAAAATTTCTCCGCAGAAGTCAGAGCTTCTGGAAAATCCTCGGTGATCACGGCATCTTCAGCCACGTGCTGCGCGTGCCGATTTCTTTTCCACCTGAAAAGTTGAACGGCGCGTTGCTCTCCGCCATGTGCACACCGGATTTGCGCGGCACGCAGGGAGAGTTTTCATTCTTCACCACCGATCAAAAGACCACCGATCTGAAATCAAACGCAGAGATGACCGGCGGGCAAACCACGATTGTCCGGCGCGAGGGCAAAATCATCGCCGGCTCGATCAGAGGCCCGCATAATTCTATCAAGAAAAACGGCGGCGATTTCCGGTGCCCGTTCACGATAACGGTGCTCGATCAGCAGTACATCGAGCTGAAGCTGAGTAATGGAAAGCACCGGTTGAAGCTCAATGAATACTCTGAATGGACTGAGTTGATTTTCAAAGCCGGGCTTGGCATCAAAGTTCGCGGCATGGCTCGTTTTCTCGTCAAGAGTATTGAGCCGGAATTTAAGCTTTACGTGACGCCGATCAACATCGATCCGGAAAATCCGGCGCTGCCGATTTCTTATCCGTACTTCTATTCAGTTTATCTGGCAAAACTTTTTGGAAAATATGCGACGCTCGGCCTTGCCGAAGATACCTGGGCGCTCAACGAGAATGTGATTGACGAAGACGATTTCCTGAAGCAGTCTTACGACATTCATGAAGAGCGCGAGAAGATGTTCTTGCACTCGGTTGACAACACCAAGCAAGGCCTCTGCGCCGTCGTCGTCGATGCCACAGACCGCATTCAGCACATGTTTTTCAGATTTCTCGAGGAAGGCCATCCGGCGCTGAACGGCCACGACATCAAGAAACACGCCAACGTGATTGACAAGCTTTACATAAAGATGGATGATCTTGTCGGTCGCACGATGGCGAAGGTAAAAGACGGCGACGTTCTCTTCGTCATCTCCGATCACGGTTTCAAATCGTTTCGCCGCGGTATTAATTTGAATTCATGGCTGCATCAAATCGGTTATCTTGTTTTGAAAGAGGGCGTTGAGCCGGGCGACTGGTTTAAGAACGTTGATTGGTCTCGCACCAAAGCTTATGCGCTTGGCTTGGCGGGAATTTACATCAACCAAAAGGGCCGCGAGATTCATGGTATCATCAATCCCGGCGAAGAGACGCAGCAGCTCAAACGCGAGCTGATCGCAAAACTTTCCGGCTTGAAGGATGCCGAGCGCAACGAGATCGGCATCACCGAGGCGTTTGACAATCAGAAAATTTACAAAGGGCCGTACGCAAACAGCGGCCCGGATTTGATCATCGGCTACAACATCGGCTATCGCATCTCGTGGGACGGCGCAACCGGCAAAGCGACGGATGTCGTTTTTGAGGACAACAAGAAAGCGTGGAGCGGCGATCACTGCATCGATCCGCGCCTGGTGCCGGGCGTGATTTTCTGCAATCAGAAAATTGCTGCGCCCAAGCCCGGCTTAATCGACATGGCGCCAACAGTTTTGGATTTGTTCGGCGTCGATATTCCGCGCTACATGGAAGGCAAGCCGATTTTGAGTTTTGGTGAAGAAGCAGCGAGCGCCGCAGCCGTGAAGCCTCGCGAAGTGAAGGATAAGCAAGTTGCCGAGATGGCGTAAGTTAGTTTTGTAAAAAACAAAAAAGCTCACGCAAAGCCGCTAAGCCGCAAAGTCAACACAAAGAAAAAAATCTTTGCGGATTCTTAGCGTCTTTGCGACTTTGCGTGCGGCTTTTGATGTTTGGCTTCGATGCGTTCGAGTTGGGAAAATGAACAAGAAAATAAAAACTTTTAGCTTTATCTTTGGCGTTCTGTTGTTGACAATGAGCATCGCCGTGAGTTGGCATTGCGCGAAGAGCAAAGCCGATGTGCCGCGCAACAAAGTCGTGGTGCTCGGCTTCGACGGCATGGATTACAAGATCGCGACGCGATTGATGGACGAAGGCCGGATGCCGAATTTGCAAAAGCTGCGCGTCACCGGAGACTTCAAGCCTTTGGGCACGAGCATGCCGCCGCAAAGTCCGGTGGCGTGGTCGAATTTCATCACCGGCATGAATCCCGGCGGGCATGGCATTTTTGATTTTATTCATCGCCATCCCAAGACTATGCTGCCGTATCTTTCCACTTCTGAGGCGACCGGCTCGACGAAGACGATCTCCATCGGCGATTGGGTGTTTCCACTTTCCGCTGGTAGGGTCGAATTGTTGCGCAAGGGTCGCGCCTTCTGGGAAGCGCTGCGCGAGAAAGAAATTCCTACAACCATTTTTCGTGTGCCGGCAAATTTTCCGCCGGTGAAGACCGATGCGCGATCTTTCTCCGGCATGGGCACGCCGGATATACTTGGCACTTACGGAACGTTTTCATTTTACACCGATCAGCCTCCGGCCAATCGTGACGACATCTCCGGAGGGGTGGTGTATGAAACCAAAGTCGTTGACAACAAAGTTGAGTCCTATCTTGTAGGGCCACCAAATGCATTTCGCAAAGGCACTCCCGAAACCAAGTTACCATTCACCGTATGGCTCGATCCGCAAAATCCGGTTGCGAAAATCGAAGTGGCTGATAAAGAGATCGTGCTCAACGAAGGCGAATGGAGCGAATGGCTGCCGGTTGAATTTGAAATGATGCCTTACGTGCAATCGGTCGGCGGCATTTGCAGATTCTATCTCAAACAACTGCGCCCGACGTTCAAGCTTTATGTGACGCCGATCAACATCGATCCGGCAAAACCGGCGCTGCCGATCTCGACGCCGAAAGATTATTCGCACGAGCTTTACGAAGAGATCGGTTATTTCTACACCGCGGGAATTCCTGAAGACACCAAGGCGCTGAGCTGGGGCGTGTTCGACTATCCTGATTTTGTGCAGCAAGCGCACACGGTGATGGAGGAGAGTCAAAAAGTTTTTGACTACGAATTTTCTCGCTTCAAAGAAGGCATGTTGTTCTTTTATTTTGGCAGCGTCGATCAGAACCACCACATTCTTTGGCGGGCAACCGATGTGAATCATCCGGGATACGACGTCGCCGAAGCTGAGCGATTCAGCGATACAATCTATCAAATCTACGAAGTGATGGATAAAACCGTTGGCAGGGTGCTCGCTAAGATCGATGCGCAGACCACGCTTATCATCATGAGCGACCACGGCTTCGCGCCCTATTATCGCTCGTTCAACTTGAACACCTGGCTCAAGAACGATGGCTATGTGAAATTTCGCGGCTCGCCAAAGCCGGAAGAGCTGAAGTATTTTAATCGTGTCGATTGGAGCCGCACCACGGCTTATGCGGTTGGACTGAATGGTTTGTATATCAATCTACGTGGCCGTGAGGTCGAGGGCAGCGTTGCGCCCGGCAAAAAACGCAATGACTTGATTAATGAACTTACCGAGAAGTTGCTGGCTATACGCGATCCGAATACCGGCGAACAGATTATTCAAAAAATTTATCGGGCCGAAGAAATCTACTCTGGACCCTACGTGAAGGATTCGCCGGATTTGTTGATTGGCTACAGCAGCGGTTATCGCGCTTCGTGGGAAACGACTCTCGGTTCTTTTCCCGAAGAGCTATTTGTCGATAATCTCGATCCGTGGAGCGGCGATCATTGCATGGCGATGGAAATCGTTCCCGGCGTCGTCTTCTCGAATCGTAAGATTACCAAAGTTGACCCTTACCTCTATGATCTCGCGCCGACGATTCTCGGTGAATTCGGCATCGTGAAAGAAGAGCAGATGGTTGGATCATCGATTTTTGAACAAGGAGAAAAACATGTCTATAACCAAAATTAAAATTGATAACGAGCTTTACGACCGCGTCAAGAAATTTGCCGACATGGCAGGCTACTCTTCGGTTGATGAATTTGTTGCCCATGCACTTGAAAAAGAAATTTCGGCATTGGATGATGCAGCCTCCGAAGATGAAGTGAAAGAGCGGCTCAAAGGATTGGGGTATCTTTCTTAATTCGTAAAACGTAAGGCGTAACGCGTAAATGGAAATACTGAATCGCATTCTTAATTTTGTTTTCGACGGTGTGCTCGGCCTGTTCGCCGGGCTTGATCCAGCCTATGGTCTGCTGGTTATATCTGTCGTCACCGGCGTTCTGATGCTGAGCGTATTTCGTTTTACATCAGATCAAAAGGGCATCAAGCGCGCAAAGAATTTGGTGAAGGCCCACTTCCTGGCGATTCGTCTTTACAAAGACGACATTTCCCAAATGTTTTCAACGATGAAGAATATCATCGTTAGCAACCTGCTTTACATGAGCAAATCCGTGAAGCCGATGTTGTTCATGCTCGTTCCGGTGGGCCTCGTGCTGATCCAGCTTGAGAGCCGTTATGAGCATCGGCCTTTCAAAGTGGGGGAGAGCACGGTGATCACGGTTCGCCAGCATGTGAGCGGTGACGCGAATTCAGCGAGCCTTGATGCGCTCTCTAAGATTTCGCTGAAGGTTCCAGCAGGAATTAAGATTGAAACACCGGCCTTGCGCATTCCGGGAGAAGCCGAAGTGTCGTGGCGGATTAAGATGGAGCAGGAGGGCAGCTTTGATCTTCAGATTAACGACGACGGTCGGGAGTTTCAAAAGCGCGTGTACGTGTCCAATGCGTTGACGGCGCTTTCGCCAAGCAAGGATCGCAAAAGTTTTAGCGCTTCGCTGTTCAGCCCGGCGGAGCCATCGTTGCCGGCGGATGCGCCGGTCGAGTCGATCATGCTGACTTATCCCAAACGCGATCTGAGCTTGTGGGGATTTGGATTTCATTGGCTGATCGGTTTTTTTGTGTTGAGCTTGATTGCGGGATTTGCTTTGAAGGGAGTTTTCAAAGTCGAGATTTAGTAGTCCCATCCCCCTTGCGGGGTGTCGTTGATAGAGTGAACTTATTGCATAATACAGCCGCCCACAAGGGGCGGAGACTACACACATGAACTTAGCACTGCACCAGGGACCATGAGCTACAAATTATTCTCTTTTAAAACCGGCGCCGAGCACGATCTTGATCAATGGCAAGAGCGATCGATGCAGGGCGAACTGGAGAGTTTCAAAAGCCGAACACTGGTTGGAATCTTCGACAAGTTCATCAACGGGCGACCGATGCGTATCCTTGAAGGCGGGTGCGGCTTTGGCGCGTGGTGCATTTGGTTTCATGAGCGCGGCCACGATATTGTCGGCATCGAGTACGACCAGCGCATCGTCGAGCGCGCTCTCGAGTTTGACAAAACTGTTCCGGTGGTGCTCGGCGACATCACCGATCTCAACTATCCCGACAGTTCTTTCGACGCTTACATTTCTCTGGGCGTCGTCGAGCACTTTGAGCACGGCCCGGAAAAGGCGCTGACGGAGGCGCATCGCATCTTGAAGCCCGGCGGATTGGCGTTCGTCACCACGCCGTATTTGACCGTGTTCCGCAGACTGGTCGCTCACCCGATGCGCAGCCTGTATTTTTTGTGGCGCACATCGCGCGGCAAGCCGAAGTATTATTGGGAATATCGTTTTACCGAAAAGGAGCTGCGCACCTATTTGGAAAAAGCCGGCTTCGAAGTGATTTACACCGACATCGATGATTACATTCTCCAAGAGAAGAATCGGCACATCGGCTTATGGGCCGACTTTTTCTTTCTCCGCAAAAAGGGCGGAGAGATTTGGGAATTGAATAACGCGGGAAAAACCGCGCTCAAATTTTTGCGAATGTTTTCTCCGTGGTTCTTTTGCTCGGGCATGCAAATGGTGGCGCGCGTCGTAAAGCCGGCGGTCGAACCTTTGACCGCTCATTCGCAACCAAAAATCAAGCGCGAGAAGCACTTCGCTGTGAGCAATTAAAAAATAAATGAATACGGACACCGTCACGTCATCGGAAATTATTTCTGCATCAGATCCCTCCGAGAAATCTGTAGCGAGCGCACTTCACAAGAGCGCTTCGCCGTCACATGCTTCGCCGGGAAAGCGAGCGCCTTTGCGTAAAATCAAAGTCTTGCAGTTGATCGAAGGCCTCAATCTTGGCGGCGCCGAGACCAAGCTCATGGAGCTGGTGGCGCACATGGATCGAGATCGCTTCGAGACCGTGGTATGCAGCCTGGGCATGGGCGATCGCATTAAAGAAGAATTCGAAAAGCTTGGCGTTGAGTTCATTACGATGGCGCGCCAGCAGCGCGTCGATCTCGGGCTTATTTTCAAAGTCGCGAAGTTGATTCGCGAAAGACAAGTTGACGTGGTGATGACTACGCTGTTTTACGCAGACGTGTTGGGCGCGCTGGCTGGCGTGTTTTCAAAACCAAAAGCAGTTTTCTCATGGGAAACTATTTCCGCCCCTGAATGGCTGTTGACCCATCGCTTGCTGGTCTATCGCTTCGCCATGCGCTTTTGCACGCGGGTGATTTCCGTCTCACACGCCACGGCGAAGTGGCTCATTGAAAAAAGAGGCGTGCCGCGCGACAAGGTTGTGGTGATTCCTTACGGCGTCAATCTCGATCTTTACCGCGCCGGAGAAAATCCGGAGCTGAAACAAAAACTTGGCATCGAGCCGGATGCAAAAGTGGTCGGTGTCGTGGCGCGACTGCATCCACAAAAAGGACATCGCTATCTGATTGAGGCGGCAAAAAGTATTGTCGCGAAAAATCCCAAAACAAAATTCGTCATCGTCGGCGATGGCGAACTGCGCGCCGGGTTGGAAGAAATGGCGCGCGCAAAAAATGTTGCCGGGAATTTTATGTTCCTCGGTTTTCGAAAAGATGTCAAAGATTTAATGCGCGTGTTCGACGTTTTTTGTTTACCCTCGCTTTACGAGGGGTTGCCGAACGTCGTCCTGGAGGCGATGGCTACCGCCAAACCCGTGGTCGCCACCGCTGTTGATGGCACGCCGGAGTTGATCGTCGAAAATGAAACCGGTTATCTCGTGCCGCCCGCTGACCCTCACGCTCTCGCTGAAAAAATTTCTCTGCTTGTGGCCAACCAGGAGATGGCGCGTCGATTTGGCAGCAACGGCCTCAAGCGCGTGAAGGCGGAATACTCTCTCGAAAAACAGGTCGAAGGTTTTCAGAATCTTTATCACAGCTTTGTCGTTCAGCATGGATAGAACAAGACAAGAAACGGCGCCCACGGATCGTCGATTTGCTGCTCAAGTAGTCGTGTCGGCGATATTTGCTTTGGTGCTCGGGGTTTTAGCCGGCGCCGGTCGATGGTATTTTGACGATGTCGCACACGCCTATTTTCAAAACCGGCAGGGCGACGTGTTTCTTTCCTACTTGCAGTATTTTGTCAATCAGAGCACACTCGTCATTGTCGGAATTTTTCTGGCCGCCGAAATTCTTTTTCAACTCCTGAAACTTTTGCCACGCTTGAATGATCGGGCCATATTTCTCGTGCGGTTGTTCGTCGTGTCGGCGTTGTTGTGCGCGGCAACACTTTATGTTTTCCATGCGCAGTATTGGTTTCCTCTGGCATTGTCCCGCCGTGTTTTGATTTATGTCGCGACTTTCATCGGCAGCGCGGTTGTGGCTTTGGCGTATATGAAATTTCGACAGTCATTGCGCTCTCGGGATTTTGGCCGGACCACGGCGGTTCCTGCGATTTTCGCAACGATAGTTCTGGCGGCAATCAACATCCCGGCAGTCATTGCCAAACACGAGACGAGTGATCAACCTCATCATGTCATCGTCATTTTGATTGATGCATTGCGCGCCGATCATTTGGGCAGCTATGGCTATTCACGGCCCACCAGTCCGGCGCTCGATGCCTTTGCAAAAGAGAGTATGCGCTTCACGCAGGCCATTTCGCAAAGCAGCTATACTAAACCGGTGATCGCCTCGTTGTTCACCTCACTTTATCCGTCGCAGCATAACGTCTTTCGCAACACCCGGCACGACGCCGCAGGAAATTTTATTTCGGACGTGCTTGACGATTCGTTCAAGACCATGGCGGAGTACCTGCGTGACGCCGGTTTCAACACGGCCGGATTTTTGGAGCAGGCGCAATTGCGAAGTTATATGGGATTCGCGCAAGGATTTTATTACTATAAGCCGGATATGGGCGCGGCGGCGGAAATCAATCGCGGGTTTTTCCATTGGCTGCGGCTCAACAAACATCGAAAGCTTTTTGCCTATCTTCACTATCTCGATGTTCATGCCCCGTACACACCGCCTTCACGCTATCGCGACATGTTTGGCTCGTTCGATCATTCGACAAATTTCCCTGAGCAAGTGAAGGACTGGCAAAAATTCAAAGGCGATGTGACCGACGGCAACATCACGCTCACCCAAACTGACGCCGAACAATTGATGGCGCTTTATGACGCCGAGATTCGCGCTCTTGATGACGACATGGCCGCGCTGTTCGCGAAATTGAAGGAAGAAGGAATCTACGATAACAGCTTGATCGTCATCACCGCCGATCATGGCGATGAGTTTCTCGAACACGGCAGCGTCGATCATGCGCACACGCTTTACGACGAGCTGTTGCGCGTGCCGTTGATGATTCGCTTTCCGAAGGGGGAAAATCGCGGCATCGTGGATATGCAGGTGCAAACGATCGATGTATTACCGACGATTCTGGAGTTTTGCGAGATTGATCAAGACCCGCACGTGATGGGACACAGCTTGCTAACGTACAAAAGCGGCGCCAATGGGCATCAGCAATTTCCTGTGTTCAGCGAGCGCGCCGACTTGATCGCCATGCGAACGGAAAAATATAAGTTCATCTACAACACCGAATTGAAAACAGGCGAGCTTTACGATCTGCAAAACGACCCCACGGAGAGTAAAAACCTTGCTGATGAGGAGGTAAAGACCGCCACGCAGATGCAGAACGAAATCTTGCGCTGGGCGGAGATCACCAGAAGTGCGATGACAGACCAAGGCGGAGTGAAGGTCGATGAGAAAAGCGTCAAGGAGTTGCGAAGCCTGGGTTATATTCGTTAGCAAATTAATTAATCAGTGATATACCATACCAACGAGGAGCGTTTGCAAAATGCCACTAAGTACTCCGCACGGCGGAAGATTGGTTGATAGATTTCTCCGCGACGGCGCGCAAAAAGAAGCCATGAATGAGGCGAAGAGCTTGAAGAAAGTTCCGCTCTCCGATGTCGCCATCTCCGATCTTGAATTGATTGCGACTGGCGTGCTCAGCCCGCTCACCGGCTTTATGCATCAGGAAGATTATGAGAGCGTCATCAAAGATATTCGCATGAAGAACGGTTTGATCTGGTCGATTCCCGTCACCTTGCCGGTGACCAAAGAGATGGCCGCCGAGTTTCGCATTGGCGAGAAACTGGCGCTCGTCGAGCCATCGGGTAAGATTCTCGCTGTCATGAAGCTCGAAGAAAAATATCCGGCGCAAAAGGAACGCGAGGCCAAAGAAGTTTACGGCACGACGGAAGAGGCCCATCCCGGCGTGGCGCGTATCTACAAACAAGGCGACATCTTGCTTGCCGGTGAAATTTGGATGATCGACATGCCCTCCGATGTGACCTTCCCCCAGTATCGCCGGACGCCGGTGCAAACGCGAAAACTTTTTGAAGAGCTGGGCTGGAAGAGCGTCGTCGCATTTCAAACACGCAATCCGATTCATCGCGCGCACGAGTACATTCAAAAATGCGCCTTGGAAATTGTCGATGGCTTGTTCTTGAATCCGCTTGTCGGTGAAACGAAGAGCGACGATGTGCCAGCGGCGGTGCGAATGGAAAGCTATGAAGTGTTGTTGAGCGGTTATTATCCAAAAAACCGAACTGTGTTGAGCGTATTTCCTGCGGCCATGCGTTATGCCGGCCCTCGCGAAGCGATCTGGCACGCCATCGCCCGCAAGAACTACGGCTGCACGCACATCATCATCGGCCGCGATCATGCCGGCGTCGGCAAATATTACGGCACCTATGATGCGCAAAAGATTTTTGAGAATTTCAAGAACGGCGAGTTGGGCATCACCAACTTGAATTTCGAGCATTCGTTCTATTGCAAAAAATGCGGCCAGGTGTTGACAAGTAAAACCTGCCCCCATGATAGCAGCAATCATTTGATTTTCTCTGGCACGCAAGTCCGCGAGATGTTGTCGCGCGGCGAAGCGCCGCCGCCGGAGTTCAGCCGGCCTGAGGTCGTAAAGGTGTTGATCAAAGCGATGAAAAAGCCGGCTGCATAACATGCGGTTGCAAGTTTTCAACAAAGCCATGTTGATGATTGGTTTTTTTAGCCCGCGAAAAACGCGAACTACGCGAAAAAGTTTGATGTATAGTTTTGCTCTACTATGGAGCCGATTTTTTTCGTGTATTTAGCGTGTTTAGCGGGCTAATTCATACTGTCTATCAAGAAAATTATATTGATGAAAGGATACCTCGATGCCAGATAAGGGTTGCACGATTTGGTTTACCGGGCTTTCCGGCGCCGGCAAGTCCACAATCACCGGCGAGCTGGTGCCGATGCTTCTTGCGCGCGGATGTAAAGTCGAAGTTCTCGATGGCGACGTAGTGCGCACGAATTTGAGCAAGGGTCTTGGTTTTTCAAAAGAAGATCGCGACATCAACATTCGTCGCATCGGGTTCGTTTGCCATCTGCTCAGCCGCAACGGCGTGATCGCCATCGCCGCGGCGATTTCACCTTATAAAAGTGTGCGCAATGAAAATCGTGCGCTGATAAAGGATTTCGTTGAAGTGTATGTCAATGCCTCGCTCGACACACTCGTGAAGCGCGATGTGAAGGGGCTCTACAAAAAAGCGTTGGCGGGAGAAATAAAAGAATTTACCGGCGTCAGCGATCCCTACGAGGCGCCCGACAATCCCGAAGTTACTTGTTACACCGAAAAAGAAACGCCAAAAGAAAGCGCTCAGAAAATCGTTGATAAGCTCGAAGAGCTTGGCTATTTGACTCCTTCAATGAACGGCAAGGATATAAATGCCGAGGAGGAGGAAGAAGCAGTGAAGAAGCGTTTGGCGGATTTGGGGTATCTCTAAAGACTCTTACACGTACTCTTACTCCTACTCTATACTCGCTTTTGAATTTCGGAATTGCGAGTACGAGTAAAAGTAGGAGTAAGAGTAAGAGCATGATTGGAAATTAGGATAGTAACCATCATGTTCAGCATCCTCAAGAAAAACGGCTCAGCGCGTGTTTTTGTCATCTCCATCGATGGCGTGCCTTATGATTTCATGAAGTCGCACATCGAGAAGGGTGATTTTCCGAATTTCAAAAAACTGGTGGACAGCGGCTCGTTTCGCCGCATGACTTCGGTGCAGCCATGCATTTCCTCGGTGGCGTGGTCAAGCTACATGACTGGAAAAAATCCCGCCAAGCACAACATCTTCGGATTCGTCGAGCAGAAGCCGGGCTCACACGACATCTTCGTGCCGACTTCGCTGAACATGACCAGCGAAACAATCTGGGAGATGATGAGCAAGGCCGGCAAGAAAGTCTTCGTGATGAACGTACCGGTGACTTATCCGCCACGCGCGGTCAACGGCATTCTCATCGGGTGCTTTCTTTGCACGCAAATCGACAAGGTGGCTTATCCGACCTATGTCTCGCAAGAACTGAAAAAGATGGGCTACATCATCGACGCCGATGCGTGGGTCGCGCGCGATAATCTCGACAAGTATCTCGACGAATGTAACAAAGCCCTCGCCAAGCGCGCCGAAGCGATGTTTCATTACCTGAACAAAGAGCAGTGGGACTTTTTCCAGTGCCACATCATGGAAACCGACCGGATGAATCACTTCTTCTGGGAGCACATGGAAAAAGACGATCCCAAATATGCGAAGGCATTTTTTGATTTCTACAAACGGGTTGATGATCTCCTCGGCGAAGTTGCCAAGAAAATTGGTGAAGATATTGATCTGATTGTTCTCTCCGATCACGGCTTTTGCACGATTCGCAAGGAAATCTACCTCAACTGGTTTCTCGCAGAAGCCGGTTTGTTGAAATTCAAAATCACACCGCCAAAGAGTTTGAGCGATATGCACCCCGACTCGCGGGCTTATTCAATTATTCCTGGACGCATTTTTTTGAACTTGAAAGGCCGCGAGCCATACGGCTCGGTAGTGCAAGAAAAATATGAAGCCGTTCGCGAGCAAGTAGCTGATACGGTTCTACGATTCAAAGATCCCGATACTGGCGCGCCGATCATCCGTGAGGTGATCAAGCGCGAGGATATTTACGACGGCCAGAATTTCAAAGCCGCGGCTGATCTTGTTGCCGTGCCTTATGATGGGTATGATTTAAAGGGCAATGTCAACAAAGAAGTCTATGGGGAAAAAACCGCCTTGGTGGGGATGCACACATACGAAGACTCACTGCTTTTCATTCGCAATCGCGAGATCACCAAAAACCACAACGACATTTGGGTGGGAGATTTAGCGCCGACCATTCTCAAGATGATGGCCCTACCGATTCCTGCGGATATGGATGGAGTGGCGGTGGTGTAATGCTTTATTGAGCGGTGATTCTCTGTTTACTGCGGGATTTTTTGCTTGTTCGCTCTCCCGATGCCTTAGTTTGTAGTTCTTCGCGAATTATTCTTCGTAACGTTCTCACGAACGTTGTATTCCGTTGTTGTATATACTCCCTTAATACTTCATTGATCAGCGTTTGATAGTTCCCGCCACCGGCTTTATGCACTTGATTGCGAAACCAATTTAAAATATCCGTGTCAACACGAATTGTGATTTTGGTTTTGTTGCCGGGAGTCTGCGCGACTGCACCGCGCTTGCCGTTCTCAAAGTTATATTCTTTTCCGTTCATAGATATTCCGTTCACTTTTGATCGCTCGCCTTGCAGAGATTAAACGAATATCACTATTCCGATAGGTATAAACTACTGTTAGCACGCGTCCTAAAAAATCCATTCCAATGCTCACGAAACGTTGCTCCCCTTCGACATCCTGCTCTTCGATGGTCATAGCCCAATCATCTTCAAAAACACCGACAGCATCCGCGAAGTCTATCCCATGGTTCTTTAGATTGGAAACAGCTTTCTTCGGATCCCATTGGTAACTCATACGACGAAAATGTATGTACAAGCCGTGAGCAAATCAAGCCCAAAGATAATTTTTATTGGATGACGTGGCCGAGGTGTAATCCTGCTGGTTACGATTTTAGCTCTCAGACCTCAACAGCAATTACTCTCGTTGTACCGAAGAACTCACGATAACGCATGAGCCAATAAATGAATCCGGAAGTCAGAAATAAAGCGAATGAAAATATCAACGCAAAGGATTGATGCTGCCATAGAGCCGTCATGATAAGCGCAGCTTGAACGACCAGCCGCGCCATTTCCCACTTGAATGCCCAACCCTTTCTGTTCAGCATTCCGCCCAAAGTGAAAATCGCCATCAAAATTAATCCCGCCACGCCTGAGAGTGTGGGCATCGACCACTTGTTTTCCATCTGCAGACTGAGAAACGTCGCGACGATGACCGGGGCGATCTGCACGAGCACATAGAGCTTCACGCCTGCCGGCACCGTGGTTTCAAATTTGACGTAAGTGCCCGGACTGACTTCCGGATGTGGCGGCAAAGGCGACATACCCGCTGGACGCCATTCCGGCGGCATGAAAAATAATTTCACGCGATCGATGAAGCGCGGAAACTTTTTCGCCGAATCTTTGAGCTTCGCCCAGTATTGAAAATTCGCCCAGATCGGATTCCAACTGTTGAGCGGCTCGGTGACGCCATAAACCACCGGCTCGACTTCCGGCTCGAACGAGCCAAACATTCGATCCCATATAATAAAAATGCCCGCGTAGTTCTTGTCCAAATATTTCGGATTGCGGCCATGATGTACGCGATGATGCGATGGCGTGTTCATAAACCATTCCAGGAAACCGAGCTTGTCGATGGCGCGGGTGTGAATCCAAAACTGATAGAGCGTGTCGAAGGCGGACACGGTGAGGAACATCGGCGGCGGAAAGCCGATGAGCGCGAGCGGCAGATAAAAAATCCACGAGAACCAGCTTTGAAACGTGCCCTGCCGCAGCGCCACCGCGAGATTGAACTCTTCGCTTTGATGATGCACGATATGCGCGGCCCACGGCGCGTTCATGCGATGGCTGACGCGATGAAACCAATAGTAGCAGGAATCCACACCGAACAACAAGACAACCCACGCGAGAACGGAAGTGGAAGAAATTTCGAGGACGCGGAAATTCTCATAAATCCACAGATAGCCAGCGAAGATGAGCACCTTCGAAAAGATGCACACCACCTGATCCGCAATGCCGCAGCTCATATCATTGACAGCGTCGTTGAACCGATAGAAATCTTTTTTCTCATGCCATGCAAAGGCCAGCTCCACGCCGATGAGCAGGAGAAAAATGGGAATAGCGAGGGCGATGTAGTTGATGTTCATTTACAGCATCATCTTCCATTCATAATTTAGCGATGAGTTTATTGTAGTCGGCATGTGAGCCAATCCAAAACCAGGTTACTTTATTGCCTTGTTTCAATCCCAGCGCCCGCCAGCCGATGGAAACGCGAACGGAATAAATGGGCTTGATTTGATGCACTTGCTTGAACTCAAGACTTGGATGATGGGGATTTTGTTTCCAGCGTTTATAATTTCTTCGAGCTTGTTGCTGGATTCTGTTCGGAAGGCTGCGAAAACACTTGCGAAAGTTATCAGTCAGATGTGACGTCATAACTCGTCAAAGCCCATCTTTTTGACTTTTCCGACTTTGATGTCGTGAAGTGCCTTATCCGCTAGCTTTGCAAGTTGATCCTGTGTCTCTGCGAATGTTTGGTCCCATTTGAATTCTGCGTCAAGGTCTTCGAGCAACTGCAAAGCAATCTGTTCTTGCATGGCTTCTGGAAGCTTTGCAGCTTTGTCAAAGGCCTGCGATAGAAGTGCTGTCATAGATCTCTCCTGTTTGCCTGAATATAGAAAAAAATATAAGCAAAGCAATGAGCATTCTTTGCTCGAAACGATGGCCGCGCTGCGGCTTTGTATTACACAGCTCGTAATGATGCCAAGAAGTGTGTAACGCGAAGATGAGCACCTTCGAGAAGATGCCGACCACTTGATCCGCGATGCCGCAGCTCATATCATTGACGGCGTCGTTGAACCGGTAGAAATCTTTTTTCTCATGCCAGGCAAAGGCCAGCTCCACGCCGATGAGCAGGAGAAAAACGGGAATAGCGAGGGCGATGTAATTGATGTCCATGGTTTTTATCCACGCCATTTGGGTGGGACATTTATTTTGCGCCGGCCATTCTCAAGATGATGGCGTTGCGATTCCGGCGATGGATGAGGTGGCGGTTGTTAAATGCTAGGATAATTTTTTACCACTTTCTCAATTTGTCCTCGATATTGGGACAACCTTTCTTTGAAGCCAGTTTATTAATTCTCCTTTGCTCACCTTGCTGCTCGCCAGATCGAGGAACAACTTTTCCTGCTCGTCTACTGATGCGTTGATTTCGAAGCCGTTCAGTACAAGAAATATTTCCATAGCAGCATGAGCTACTCTCTTGTTGCCATCGACGAACGGATGGTTCATACAAATCGAATATGCCAATGCGCCTGCTTTTTCTATCAATGTCGGATATAAGTCTTCTCCTCCAAACGTCATCTCTGGCTGAGCGAGCGCTGATTCTAATGCGCCAAAATCTCTGACTCCTGGAGTTCCGCCAGATTCTTCAATCACGCGCTTGTGCAGCTCCAGAATTTGAAAAATAGCTGGATATTTCATCAAGCCAGACGTTTATAAAGTTCGGCGTTCTTTTTGAGCACGTAGTTCATTGCATTGATGAACTCGGCATCGAGCTTTGCGAGCTTTTCCTGTAGACTGGCAAGCATGAAGTCTTCAGGCTTGATGCCCAAATCCTTCGCAGTCGTTCTCAGTTGCGTCGCAACGTCAGTTGGCAAAGTAATGGTGAGCTGTTCCATTTTATGTTCCGTGGCTTGTGAGTGATTTTTTTTCTGCCGCAAGATACGAATCTTAGATTTGCGAAACAACTCTAGAATTTTTGGCCCATCATGTAGGTCTTACGCGCTGCGGCTTTCCACCCCCACAGCTCGACATGATGCCAAGAAGTGCGTAAGGCGAAGATGAGCATCTTCGAGAAGATGCCCACCACCTGATCCGCAATGCCGCAGCTCATATCGTTGACGGCGTCGTTGAACCGGTAGAAATCTTTTTTCTCATGCCAGGCAAAAGCCAGCTCTACGCCGAAGAGCAGGAGAAAGACGGGAATAGCGAGGGCGATGTAGTTGATGTCCATGGTTTTGGGGATCTTATGAATTACGACAAGTTCTGATTACTTCAGAACGGGGATAAGTTGCGCTAACGTTACAAATCAACCGCAGACGAAGGAGGTCGGCTAGATTTTTTTTATTAGCCACGTATTTGTCCAACCCGACCCCGTTATGCCCTTCACACTACATTGGGACTGATCGAATAATTGCGCCGCGATAAAGTTCGTCACTTCAAAGACAGAGTCTTCAAGTACTGGATTTCCCGCTCGATTTCTTTTTTCTCTTCTTTCGTGAAGCTCGGATCTTTAGCGGCCAATGCCAGCAGGCGCTCGCTGATGACGAGGCGAGACTCGAACTGCTTTTCCTCGACAAAAAACCAAGATAGCATCTGATACGTGGTTGCCGGTACCTGAATCAACCCCGCCTTTTCTGCCTTTACAAAGGCTCTGGCAACTTTCGGTTCGGAGAGGATCTGTGCCGCCTGCTTATAGTCGCCGATCGCTTCATCCATTTTGTTTTGATCCCGCAGAGCCCTGGCTCGGAAAAGATGAAGCGCGGCGGCCAGTTCCGGCGCAAAGTCCTCTGGGTCCGCCAGCCTGTTTAGCTCCATCGCTCGATTGAGCATGGTGATCCCCTGAGAGGCGCGCCCCATCTGTAAAAGGCAATTTGCCAAATTAGTATGTGCCGCAATGGAGGTCCGGGAGGTTCTGTTGATCGAGATAGCCTTTTCAAAATCCGGGATCGCTTCTTCGCATTTGTCCCACATGACCAGGATCAATCCACGATTGTAATAGAACATGGCCCGCTCGGGATTCAGTCTGATCGCCTCATTCTGCTGCTCCAAAGCCTTCTGAAACTCTCCGGCCTTCATCAAGCGCATTGCTTGAGCCGCATGGTCCTCGGCGATGGCCGCATTCAAGATGGGTGTACTCTTCCCGATCTCCTTACTATCCTCTGATTCCCATTCGGTCCGCGTCCACCGACTCTTTGTCGCGAGCAAACTATCGCTCGACAGGGAATCCAACGCCTCTTCCACGGCTCCGGCCAGGGCGCGGAGCCTATCGGAGTCGAATTCCTCGGCGTAAGCCCATCGCGGAAACGTCACCATCCGTTCCATGCTGAACATATTGTCGCCAAGCTCGTTGTTAAATCGTTTCTTGGATTCATCGAGGGCGGCAACTTTTCTGTGTAATGCCGCGGCCCAGAACCGATACCCTGGCGGGTCGTACAAGACCAAGCGCCGCTGTGCATTTGTGTTTCGTCCCGCGTGCGCAGCCCAGAATTTCCTCTTTGCGAGTTCGACGGGATGTAACTGCGCACTTCTCACATAGCCGTGATTCACCACGTTCTCGAGCCTCTCAAGACCCACCCGAATTAGCCTGGTGATTTTGTGATTGTCTTCGGTCGAACGGGTGCTCTCCACAGCCCACTGCATGGCAAGGTCCATGTTTCTGATGACCCCCTCGAAGGTCTTGTCGGTTAAACCCTTCTCCAGTATTATCAGTATTCCGAGCGCATAAGTGGTGCCGGGCAGCCTCAAGCTCATCTCTTCCGCGTACTGTGGGTCCGTAGGTCTCGGCAGAAAAAGCTCCATGGCAAGCTGATCGACTGGGCGCTCCTCGCCCCAGCCATGGCTGGCGGAATCCCTCGTAAATGCGTCGCCGATTTCTCCACGGAGCGCATGCGCGCATTCATGGGCGAGAACGAACCAGACCGCCGTCCATGTAATCAGAGAGGATAGGACTTCGGTCTCCGGAGAAGCGACGTATTTGCAAGGGGGAGACGGTTTGCGTCTCCCGGTAGCGTTCGTAGGAATCCTGGAAGGCAGAATAGACTCGGTCGAGTCTTTCCGCGACGTCTGGACGGTCACTACCGGCGAGAGAAGCGACATCGACGAGCGCTTGCGCCCAGCTATATAGAGAAGTCACCAGGCCCTGATTGACCAAAATCAACACCCCGCCATTCGGCGCACGATGAACGCGCGCGTCCGGTTCCTTGTTGGGAAAGATACCTGCATAGACTTCGCCAAGTTCCGAACGTCGGTCCGCCGGTATGATGTTCAGGACAACCTTAAGATGTATCTCCAGCAGTCTGTCCGGCGACAAGGTGACGCTCTCCATCGGAAGTGCGTTAAGTACCGGAAGTTCCTTTAGGCGATCATCAAACTTGATGGGTCTGTGCGAGGCGAGAAAGTTGCGATATAACTGTTCCGGTCCGGCAGCTTGTTCGCTCTGGGGTTGATCCGAGGGCGGAGGTACGGGATTGATTGCGCGCCAGATCCATAAGGCAAGCAGAACGAGAATTATTGTGATCACGAGAAAGGCTATTGCTCTCATTGTAACTGGCCTCCTATCGCGTAGGCGTTTTGGTTGTCGGAGCGGACGGCGCATCCCGTGAGGTCACTGCAGATCGCGTGAAACGTTTGGTCACAGAATACGGTAGACCTCAGGCCTTGATCAGTGAAGTAGTTGGCGAAGAAAGTGAAGGCGAAGCGAACCCCATGCTGCTCGTCAGGAGATTCGATGCTCAGTTGAAAGGATTCCGTTTGGCGCGGCGGCAGCTTATATACGTCATCGTCTTTGAGCAGAGGCGTGCGCTCATCGCTCAAAGTAATCCCTGCTCCCTTGGAAAGCGTCACCTTGAAACTGCCGAGCATTTCACGGTGGCCCCGGAAGCTCCTCACAGTGGGTAATGACTCAATGACCATCAGGGTCAGACCTGTTATCGTGACCTCTCGCTCATCACTTGTGTTGATGAGCGAGAAGCGGATCTCAATCACTCTTCCCTTAGTGATGGCTCCCTCCGCAAGAAAGGCCACCGTCTGGCCTGACACCTCGAGCGGTACCGTCGTTTCGAACTCGTTGAATGGCCAAGGCAAAGCAGTGCTCACGACTATTCGCACCGGTTGAGTTGCGCCTGTAGGAGCAATGACTCGAATCATTTGCTCGTGAAGCTCGATCTGTTCGGCCTTAGCTTCGCCAAACAGAACGCGAAGGGCGGCAAGGTTCTTGGGGAACCGTGTGCCGGTAAACTCGACCGAATCGTTAACGGTGATGCGATCAGGATGGAACTTGTGTATCTGAGGCGTGAAGTAGAAGGCGGCTGCCACGCGAAGCAAGGAGACGCCTATATAAACGCCGCCTAGAGAGATCAGGGCCCACGCGGCGAAGCGAGCCCAGTTGGGGAAAACATGGGAAAAGTAGCTATCCTCCACCCGCGAACGGTATTTTGCCCGAATGACGTAGAGGCAGCACCCCAGCAGACATGCGCCTGCTAGTGGTGTTCGGACGGCCAGCGGTACCTTCTCAAACAAGGAAAAGATTGCGACAGGCAATGCAAGTAGCGGTAAGAGGTCCTTGAGCTTCTGGATGCGGGTCGTTCCGGCGGCTGTCACAGATGCCGCTACCGCTGATGTCCCGTGGGTCTCTGAATGGTCCATAATTATGTGCTTTTAAGGTTTCCAAACTTATCTTTTGTCAAGATGGCGCCATTAACTGTGCCGTTATTGCTATTTCCCTCTGTATCATTAACATTTCCCGAGAAATCTTATTGTGCAACTAGAAATGGCGAGCGCTAACATGGATTCGGCGGAACGACCGTCATACTCTGGAAATGTCTATATTTAGCCATTTGTTGGTAGACATTTTCAATATCCACTTTTGTATTTTCTCCATGAGAAAACAAGCCTGCTCCCGTTACCCCTCATCAGCAAACTTCAAGTCTCAAGAATTACAATATGTCCAAAGGTTGGAACCTCGTTTGGCTGGTAACGGCTATATGCAAAATAATTTCAGAAAAGTCAAGTTCAATTTTGCAATATTGAAAAAAATTTTTCCCTCCAACCTCCGCTTGACAACATCCACAATTCTCCTTATTATCATCCACCGAATTCAATCACATAAAATCAAAAAGGCACCTCATGCGCATCCTCATTACCGGCGGGGCGGGGTTTATTGGCTCGCATCTTGCCGAAGTTTTGTTGAAGGCTGGTCATCAAGTTACGATTGTCGATGACCTGTCAACCGGCAAGATGGACAACTTCTCGCAGCTCCGCCAGCAGCCGAATTTTCATTTCGCCATCGAGACCATCATGAATGAGACGGTGATGGATCGGCTGGTGAGCGAGTGCGATCATATTTATCATCTCGCTTCGGCGGTGGGGGTGGAGCTGATCGTCAACAATCCGGTGGAAGTCATCGAACGCTGCATTCTCGGCACCGACATGGTGCTGCGCATTGCCAATCGCTATAAGAGAAAAGTTCTGCTCACTTCGACTTCGGAGATTTACGGAAAGAATTCGAAAGTGCCGTTTAGTGAAAATGATGATCGTTTGGTCGGCCCTACCACTAAAAGCCGCTGGAGTTATTCGTGCTCGAAAGCCATCGATGAGTTTCTGGCGCTGGCTTATCATAAAGAAAAAAAGCTGCCGGTGGTGATCGTGCGTCTTTTCAACACCGTTGGTCCGCGCCAGACCGGGCAGTATGGCATGGTCATCCCGCGCTTCGTGGCGGCGGCGCTCAACAATCAGCCGATTCGTGTTTATGGCGACGGCACGCAGTCGCGCTGCTTTTGTTATGTCGGTGATGTCACGCAAGCTCTTGTCGAATTAATGAATCACCCCAAAGCCGAGGGAGAGATTTTCAACGTCGGCAGCACCGAGGAGATTTCGATTTTGGAATTGGCAAAAAAAGTGAAGCAGATGACTCGAAGCAATTCCGAGATCGTTCTCGTTCCCTACGATGAAGCTTATGAATCGGGCTTCGAGGACATGGCGCGCCGGGTGCCGGATATTTCCAAAGTACACAAGCTGCTTGGCTGGCAACCAACTTCCAAGCTTGATGAAATTCTTGAGACGATCATCGCTGATTTGAGAAACCGGAAGAGCCGTCATCAAGCATAAGCCGGACGAACCGGAACCAAATAGCAACAGATTACACGGATTACACTGATTTTTTATGTAATCTGAATAATCTGTGTAATCCGTTGCAAAAGTCTTTGCTTTTTTTGTAAAGAATCAAAATTAAAGAGACTAAGAACCTGCTCATGGTTAGCGGGATAGACACACGAAAATGACAACATTGGGACCATGATAAATTCCGCATTCTCCTTGAGATGCCTGTACTTTAAGCGTGATTTTTTGTTTTTGGGGAGTTTTCCAGCAAGGATGCGCAGAGTAAAATTCTCGGTTTCTTACATCCTTTTGGAGAATAGCTTATGCGCCGATTCATTGTGACTCCTTTGCGCTGCATCCTGTCGATTTCTTTTTTACCTGCCTCGCTCACTTACGCGCAACTGAATTTTTCAAAATCCGTCGTTGATTCCAAACTTGCCGGAGCATATTCCGTTACTGCTGTTGATTTTGATGGCGACAAGAAGATCGACATCGTTGCCGGCGGCGGGTCGAATATTTCTTGGTACAAAAATAACGGCAGCGGCAGCTTCAGCAAGCGCAGCATCGGCAATCTCATCGGCACCTGGTGGGTGTGTCCGGCCGATCTCGATAACGACGGCGACATGGATGTGCTTGCGGCGACGCCCAATCTCAACGAAGTTCGTTTCTTCCAAAACAGCGGCGGAAGTTTCAGCTCCATCACCGTTGGCACGGGCGTGAATGCCGAAGTTGTCGCCGCAGGTGATTTCGACGGCGACGGTGATTTAGACGTTGTGGCTTCCGACTGGGCGAACAACCGCGTGGTGCGCTGGCGCTATAACGGCGGAAAAAGTTTTACGCAGTTCACTCTCGATAGCAATTTGCCAGGCGCGCATTCAGTGACTGTGGCTGATTTTGACAAAGACGGCGACGTCGATATTGCGGCGAGCGGCTCCGGCAAAATCAATTGGTATCGCAACAACGGCAATGGGAGTTTTTCCAAAGTTTTCATTAGCAATGGCGGCTCTTTATGTATTCACGCCATCGACTTTGACAAAGACGGCAAGTCGGATATCGTTGCCACCGGCAGGCAAGCCGGAGATGTTTTTTGGTTGAAGAATAACGGCGGCAGTTTTTCGAAGAAAACCATTGCCACCAACTTCGGCGATTCATGGTCGGTGTATGCCGGCGACTTGGACAAAGACGGCGACATGGACGTGATTGCCGGATCGATCAATATGAACTACGTCAAAGCTTGGGTTAACGACGGCAGTAATTCGAAATTCAATGAAGTGGTCGTCGACGGCAACATCAACAGCGCGCGAGCGGTGTGGGCGGCGGATTTCGACGGCGACGGGGACGCGGATATTGCGAGCGCGGCAAGAAAATCTTCGCAAGTCGCTTGGTATAAAGCCAGTGGAGGTTCCAGCGCAACCATTGCGGCATCGGGCGATGATGAGAATATGAACGATAGCGAGTCAATCGATACTGTCGGGTTGCCGACTGAATTTTCGCTGCATCAAAATTATCCGAATCCCTTCAACCCGACAACCGAAATCGATTATGATCTGCCAGAGCCCGGCGTTGTGCAGTTGAGCGTCTTCGATGCTCTTGGCCGTGAGGTGGTGACGCTGGTGGCCGGCGAGCAATCGGCCGGCCATTATAGCGTAACTTGGAACGCAACCAATGCGCGCGGACTGCGCGTTAGCTCGGGGCTGTACTTTTATCAACTTCATACAGGAGGGTTTAGAGCCGTGCGAAGGATGCTATTGATTCAATAATAATGCGTGATTCGTAATGCGTAAGACTTTTTCCCCTATTCTTACTCCCGTTTGATTCAACAAGAAAATTCATAAATGCGAGCTTGAGTAATACAGGAGTCATTACACAACCATCGATGATTCAAATGCAGGTTTTGAATCGGTGGTTGATTTTTTTTTCAACTGCGCTCACAATACTGCTTGAAGCAATCCAATTTTGTTTAAACGGGATGCGATTGCCGGCATTCGAGGAAGCAAATTTCCGGCAAGCGCATAATGGTCGTGGGGTTGTTGTCATTTGGAGGACTTATGAGGAAGGGAGCCTCTTCTTGCGTGTTGTTTTGGCTTTTGGCGGCGGTTTCTTTATCTGTCGCGCAACAAGTGCCAGCAAGCTTTGAGATAAAAAACGCCGCGCCGCGCAACGGCCTTTCGGAGCCGACTAGTATCGCTTTCTTTCCAGATGGCCGCTTGCTCGTCGGCACGAAGAAGGGCAAAGTTTATGTTATCGAGAATGGCTCGATGTCATCTACGCCGTTTATCGATCTGGCATCGGAAGTTTTATCGAACGAAGCCAACGGCTTGATGGACGTCGCGATTGATCCGGATTATCCCAGCTCGCCGTGGGTGTACTTGCTTTACGTCGTTGATCCGACCGGCGGCCTCGATGATGATCTGATGGCGTTTTCCAGACTCACGCGCTACAAAGTAAATTCTGGTAATCCTAACGTCGCGGATCTTTCGAGCCGCCAAATTCTAATCGGACAAACGTGGGGTCAAGGTTGGCCCGCATGCTCGGGTCAACATGTCGTCGGCACGATGCGATTTGCAAAAGATAAAACATTGTTGGTCGGCTCCGGCGAAAGCTCGCAACGCCCCGGCGCCGATGCCGGAGGGCGTGATCCCGAATGCGCTTCGCATTATCCGGCGGATCACGACATCGGCGCGTATCGCTCGCAGCATCTCGGAAGTCTATCGGGAAAAATTATTCGTATCGATCGCAACACCGGCAACGGTTTGCCTTCGAATCCTTACTACACCGGCAATGTTGCCGACAATCAGTCGAAAGTGTGGGCGTATGGTCTTCGCAATCCGTTTCGTTTTGCCATTCGTCCGAACGGCAGCACGGATGCTACGGCTGGCCGTCCGGGTTCGCTTTACATCGGCGACGTCGGTTGGGGCGACTACGAAGAATTGGACATTTCCAAAGGCGGCGGCGGAGAAAATTTCGGCTGGCCATGTTATGAGGGACCGACAAATCAAACCACTTATCGCCGCACACAGCCATCGCATCATAAATGTAGCAGCATCGGCACGCCGGAAAATCCTGCGCCGCATACGCCTCCGGCCGTGCACTGGCATCATCGTGAAGCGAATCTCTCTAATCCGCAGGGGCTGCTCGGCGCGTGCATCATGGCGGGAACGTTTTATACCGACAACAGATATCCGGCGCAATATCGCCACGCTTTTTTTGTGCTCGACTATGAAGCCGATTGGCTCAAAGTCGCGCAAGTTGACGCCAACGATAACGTGACCAATCTGATCGATTTTGCCACGGGCATCATTGGCATGGCGGACATGGAAGCCGATCCTCTCACCGGCGATCTTTTTTATGCCGATGTTGATCTGCATTTTGTGAAGAAAATTACTTACAACGGCCCGGTGGAAAACGCGCCGCCGGTAGCGGCAGCGTCGGCAACGCCGAACTCCGGGCCGGCGCCGCTCAGCGTGCAATTCAGTAGCGCCGGGTCATTCGATCCTGAAGGCGGCGCGATGACTTACTCCTGGAATTTTGGCGACGGCAATTCTTCGACGCTTGCCAATCCGCAGCATACTTACAGCGAGCAGGGAAATTACAACGCCGTGCTTACTGTTCTCGATCCACAAGGGTTGACCGGAACAAACTCAGTGACCATTGCCGTGAGCAACACCGGCGACACAACGCCGCCGACGATTTTCGGCGTGAGCGCAACGAACATCACCTCGGACGCTGCGATGATTCAATGGGCGACGAATGAGCCGTCAAATTCGATGGTGGACTACGGGCCGACGACGAGTTATGGATCGAGCACGCCGGTGGATGCAAATCTCAAAACGAATCATTCCGTTTCGCTTAACGATCTCTCGGCGAACACGACTTATCATTTTCGCGCGCGCTCGGTGGATGTCGCAGGCAATGTCGCTTTCAGCGACGACTACACTTTTTCGACGACATCGTCTTCGTTCACGATCATTGGAAAAGTTGTCAATTCTGCAGACAATCAACCGATTGCCGGTGCGCGCGTCGGTCTGCAGGCAAAGGGCAATCCGGTGATGACCGATGCGTCCGGCAATTTTACTTTGTCGAATGTTCCCGGCGTCGGTTCGACGGTCACCGCGGCGAAGGACATGTTTTTTACCGGCATGGAAGCGGTGAACGACCCAAACACGCTGTTGATGATTTCTCTTGATCCTATTGTTTTCGAGACCAATCGCAGCTATACGTTTATCGAGCCGGAAGTTTGTTCGCGATGCCACGAACAGCAGCTGAATCGCTGGACCGGCTCGCCGATGAGCCAGTCGGGCATGAATCTCTGGGTGCATGACGTTTATTCCGGCACGGCTACGCCCGGCGGCATGGGCGGTTTTGTTTACACGCGCGATTCGGCGCATCGCGCCGCCCGGCCAAATGCAGAATGCGCCGCGTGCCATAATCCCACCGAGTGGGTGAAAGATCCGCACAACGTCAACATGGGTGACATCAACAATCCCACCGATGGAATGTTGAAAGGCGTGCAATGCGAAATTTGCCATCGCATTTATGAGAAGGATGAAAGCAAAATAAATTACCCCGGCGTTTATCCGGGCGCGGTGAATATCATTTTACCAAGCGACCCGTCGCCGATGATGTTCGGCGCGCTGGGCGATGCCTTCGTTTCCGGCAGCCAGGTGATGCGCGCCGCCTATAATCCTCGTTTGCGCAGCAACGTCTGCGCGACCTGCCACGAGGATAACAACGATCACGACGACGACGGCGATTATGAAGAGCCGGGCAGCATCGCGGTGGAGCCGACTTATTCCGAATGGAAAGATTCTCCTTACGCGATACTCGGGCCGAATTATAAAGACTGCGTCGATTGCCACATGCCGCCTTACGGCTTTGATTATTTTTGCAGCGAGGCGCAAATCGCGCGCGATCCGAACACCATTCGCTCGCACGACATACGCGGCACCACGCCGGGCTTTTTGGAAAACGCGGTGACCATGACCACGACGACGCAGCTTCTCAGCGACAGATTGCGCGTTCGCGTTCTAATCAACAATGACCAAACCGGTCATCATGTACCGACCGGCGTCGGCATTCGCAACATGATTCTTTTGGCCGAAGCCAAGTCGCAGAACACCGGCACGCCGTTGCATTATCTTGGAACGCAAACCGTGCATGCGCTTGGCGGCGTGGGGAATCCGCAGCAGGGATATTACGCAGGATTACCCGGAAAAATTTTCGCGAAGTCACATTCGAACGGCGTCACCGACGGCGTCTTCTACACCGAAGCGACGCAGATTTCCTGGGACACCCGCATTCCGGCGCTGCAAACCGATGAGACGTTTTATGATTTCTCGCTACCGTCACAAGGCGGCATTGTGCAAGTCAACAGCAAGCTGATCTATCGTCGCGCGTTTCGAAACATCGTCGATGCCAAAGGCTGGACGACGACCGGACATGGCGAACCGCTGCCGGATGTGCAGCCGCCAGACTACGGGCATTTGATGGAATCGAACACGGTCACGGTCAATCTCTCGAGTGGTGGCGGCGGCTATGCATTAAAGTTTGACGGTGTCAACGACTTCTTACAAATTTCCGACAATGCGTTGCTGAGCGGTGGCCCGGGAAAAAGCATTACGGTTGAAGTGTGGGTAAAACCGGATCAAGTCGATGGCGTTCGTCCGGTTGTCGAAAAGTTTCTCGATGGAAAGACCAAAGATTGGGGAATACAGATCGTCAACGGCATGCTCGAAGCCGTGATTGAAAGCGGCGGAGATGATTGGAACCTGCAAGGAGGCAGTATTCCGGCAGGAAGCTGGACGCATATCGCTTTTGCTTTTGACAACACCGCGAATCTCGTTCGCGCGTTCGTCAACGGAGCGGAAGTGGGACAGAGGAGTTTGGACAAGGATATGCCGGACACGCAAGCCGTGCTGCGCGCCGGACGGCATGGTTATACGAGCCAATACTTTGGTGGAGAGATCGACGACGTTCGCATTTGGAATTTTGCGCGCAACGCCAGCCAAATTTTCGCGGACATGAATCGCCAGCTCGCCGGTTCGGAAACAGGGCTGATTGCATATTGGCAGTTCAATGAGGGCGCCGGCCAAGTCGCCGCCGACAAGACAACGAATGCGAACAACTGGCGGTTGGGGAATTCGACTGGAAGCGATTTCAACGATCCGGCTTGGCTGACTTCGACGGCGCTGATCGGTCCCGCGCCATCGACTCCCGCGCCGAGCATCTCCTCATTTGCGCCAACCAGTGGCATCGCCGACACGGTGGTCACGATTACCGGCGTAAATTTTACCGGCGTGACGAGCGTAGAATTTAACGGCGTGCCGGCCTCGACGTTCACGGTTGATTCTGCCACCCAAATTCGCGCCACCGTTCCCGCTGGCGCAAGCAGCGGAAAGATCAGCGTGACTACCGCCGGCGGCACGACTCAGAGCGCAAGTGATTTCACGGTTATGACCGGCGGCGGATCGATGACGGTGATTTTTAATCCTCGGCATGATACGTTTGTGAAATCTTCCTCGGCGACGACCAACTATGGCACCGGCACGACGATACGCCAGCGCAAGACCGGCACCGAAACGTTGATCTCGTATCTCAAGTTCGACGTGAGCGGGCTGACCGGACCAGCTCAGAGCGCGAAGCTTCGCCTCTATGTAACCGATACGAGCAACGACGGCGGCGGCATCTACGTTGTCTCGAACAACTATCTCGGCACGAGCACGGCGTGGACGCAAACCGGCCTCAAATGGAACAATGCGCCGGCGATTTCCGGAACGGCGTTGAGCATCGTTGGCGCGGTGAGCGTGGGAAGCTGGGTGGAGTTTGACGTCACCAGCGCGATTTCGGGTAACGGCCTTTACAGCTTTGGTTTGAAAAACAATTCTTCCGACGTGGTTCAATACGCTTCTAAAGAAGCGGTGAATAAACCCGAGTTGGTGATCCAAGGCATTTTCGCGGCGATGGCGTCGTTGGCCGATCAGGAGGATGCAGACGACGTCGCGGCGCTGCCGGAGGACTTTGGCCTTTATCAAAATTACCCGAATCCATTCAATCCCGAGACGCGCATCGATTATGATTTGCCGAAGACGGCCGCAGTACGCTTGATCGTTTATAATATACTTGGCCGTGAAGTGTCGATGTTAGTTGACGAAGAGAAACCCGCCGGGCGTCACAGCGCACTGTGGAACGGACGTGATGCAGGTGGCCTGCGGGTAAGCTCGGGGATATATATTTATTCTTTGCAAGCCGGCGAATTTCGCGCTTCCAAAAAGATGCTGCTCGTTCAATAACCGAATTCTCTGTTTTTGTTCCGAAGCGAAGAGCATATTTTGCCGCTCATTTCGCCGGGAACGCCTCTACAAAATTCTTGCTTTTGCTGGCGTTCTTGTTTATGATTACATGTGTAAAATTTTTCGAAAGGTAGAAAAGTGAAATGTAAATAAAAGAATCCATGCAAGGAGGCAGCCATGGAAAGGCGGATTCTGTTCAAGGCGGCGCTGATTTTGGCAACCGCGGCTCAGGCACTGAGCGCTCCCCAAACAACGATAGTGACCGATCACCCGGCGCATGATGCTTACGTCAGGTCATCGACGCCGGCCACGAACTACGGCGGCATTACCGCGCTGCGTGTGCGCAAGGGCAGCAGCGACGAGTTGAACGCTTATTTGAAATTCGAGGTAAATGGTTTGAGCGGCTTCGTGCAAGGCGCCACGCTGCGCCTCTACGTAACCGATGCAAGCCCGGACGGCGGCTCGTTGTACAGCGTTTCTAACACTTATTACGGCTCGTCGAGCCAGTGGCTACAGAGCGGTTTGAATTGGAACAATGCGCCGCCGATTACCGGAACGGCGTTGAGCAGCGCCGGCGCCGTGAGTGTTGGACAGTGGGTGGAATTCGACGTGACCTCCGAGATTACCGGAGACGGCACGTACAGTTTTGCTTTGAAAAGCAATTCTTCAGACGCGGCTTATTACAGCGCAAAGGAAGGAACGAACAAGCCGGAGCTTGTCATTGAAATGGAGCTTGGCCCGCCGCCGCCGCCCTCATTGACGTTGACAGCGCCCGATGGCGGCGAGGGCTGGACGATCGGCAGCGCGCGCACGGTCCGCTGGAACTCTACGGGTTCGCTTGCGAGCGTCTCGCTGGAGTTTTCTTCTGATGCGGGCGCTAACTGGTCGTTGATAACTGCGAGCACGCCGAATGATGGCGCCTTCGACTGGACGATTCCGGATGCCGAATCGAATCAATGCTTGGTGCGCGTTGCCGATACGGAGGATAACGATCCGCTCGATGTGAGCAACGCGGTTTTTTCGATTAGCGCTTCGGCCCCGGCCGGTCAACTGCTGCCGGATCTGAAGATATGGGTCAATGCCACCACGCCAAAGAGCTTGTGGGATGTCGACATCAATGTGACAAGCGGCGAGACGCGCCTCCGTTTTTCAAATACGGCGGTCAATGTCGGCGCTGGCGCTTTGGAGCTGTGGGGCGTCATCGACAATAACGGCGAGCAGCCGGCATATCAAAGAATTTATCATGATGACGGCGGCTATGAAGACCTCTTGGTCGGGTTGTTCGTCTTCGCCGGTCATGAAGATCACAATCATTTTCACTTCAAGGATTTTGCAATTTATCGATTACGCCAGATCACTTCCGGCGACGGAGTGGGGCCGGTCATGGCGACGAGCGACAAAATTTCTTTTTGCATCACCGATAGCGATGAATATGACGAGACTCTTCCCGGCGCGCCGTCGAGCCACGTTTATGATTGCGTCAGGCAGGGGATGTCGGTCGGCTGGGGAGATCGGTACGGCAGATCGACGGCAGGACAATGGATCGTTATCGACGACGTGCCGGACGGCACCTACTGGTTGGAGAGCGAAGCCAATCCCGATCGTTTGCTGTATGAGACCCGTTATGACAACAACAGCGAGCGGATTAAAGTCTCCATCACGAAGAGCACCAAGAAAGCCAAAGTGCTCTCGGATCTTCTTAGACTCTCTGAGCCGAACGGCGGCGAGAAATGGAAAGTTGGCAGCACGCAAACCATTACGTGGACTTCCGCTGGAAGTGTGAGCAAAGTGATGTTGGAGTACACGATAAACAGCGGCGCGAGCTGGACGTCGATCACCAACAGCACGTCGAACGACAGCAGTTATAGTTGGAAAGTGCCCAGTGAAGTATCGTCCGATTGTTTGATCCGAATTTCAGACGCCGCGGATGGCAAGCCTTTCGATGAGAGCGACGTGGCTTTTGAAATTTTCGCCGCCTCATCGGTCGCTGCAAGAAGTGACAACAACGAATTTGTTGAGAACGGAACCACGCAGCCGGACGAATTCCGGCTCGGTGCAAATTATCCAAACCCGTTTAATCCGGAGACCCAAATTGAGTACGATTTGCCCGAGGCGGTTTTCGCCCGGCTGACCATTTACGATATTCTTGGCCGAGAGGTGGCGGTGCTGGTGGACGAGGAAAAACCGGCGCGCCGCCACAGGGTGAGGTGGAACGGCCACGATGCCGGTGGCCGGCGAGTGAGTACGGGAATGTACTTTTACTCGCTGCGGGCAGGTAACTTTCATGCCGTGAGGAAAATGTTATTGGTGCAATAGACTTGATGGTGGTTGCTCGTACCCCTAATCTTACTCATACTCTTACTCGTTTTTGGCGATTGATCACGAATACCAACAGCGAGTAGCAGTAGCAGTAAGAGTACGAGAGTTGAGTTTCAGTTATCATTGTTCATCAGGAGACACATCTTGGGAACTGCATCTATGCGCTACATCATAGGACGTGCTTCTGCGCCGATTTTGATTTTTTCGGCATTCTTATACGGCGATTTGAGCAAAGCACAGGAAGCGACGATTGATAGCCCCACGGCCGACTCGGTTCGCACCGGCGAGACGAAATATATTACGTCCACCGATTCTTCTGGCAAGGCCTTTTTTCTTGATTTGACGGAAGACCATCTGTCTGCGCAGCATGACTCCGCCAAGTTTGATTCATCGCAAACCCTTACCAAAGCGACAAGCGCGACCTCCAATTCTTCCATCGATGCCCCTCTCGCCGCGGCGGTGACGTGGCGTATCATGCCGCTCGGCGATTCCATTACGCGCGGGCATTTCAACGCCGGCTCCTCTCCCGAGGGCGGCTATCGCGATGATCTTGCCTTGATGCTTACTGCCGAGGGCGTGGCTTATGATTTTGTCGGCAGCTTGCGAACCGGCATCGGCTTCGACCGCGACCACGAGGGCCACAGCGGCCAGACCGCCGACTACATCGACGCGAACGTGACAAGTTTTTTGCAAGCCCGGTCTCCCAAAGCGGTTCTCCTGCACATTGGCACCAACGATATAACGGAAGATCAATCGCCGGCCGGCGCCGTCGCCGAGATTGCCTCCATCCTGGACAAAATCATAAACTTCGATCCGGAGATTCGCATCGTTTTGTGCAGCACCATTCCTCGCAAAGATATTCGCAATCCCCAGAGCGACGAGTTGGCGCTTCTCCTCGAAGAGCTTTATTATGAAAAACGCGCCGCCGGTTATCTCATTTTTTATGCCGGGCAAAATGAAATCTTCAAGGTCAATCCCAATTACAAAACCGCGTACCTGTATGACAGCGTGCATCCCAACAATACCGGCTACAATGTTATCGCCCAGGTGTATTTGAATAACTTGCTCACGGCATTGACGCATGACGATGCGTTCATCACCGACAATTTCAACCGGAGTACGCTCGGCATCGCCTGGGTGGGAGATCAGGAATATGGGATCGCCGGCAATCAATTGACCAACACCGGAACCAGTCCGACCTGGACCTATTTGGCGGTTTATCTCGCTCAAGCCGATCCCGACGAGGCGTCGATGCAATGGAGTTCCAGCTCGGCTACGGCTGCCGTTCGCCAAGGCGGGCTGGCGCTGCGCCTCGATGCGATTTCGAGCAATGCCAGCGGTTATCTCGCTTATATCGATGATAACGCCATGTTGCAGCTTTGGACCATCAACATTGGTGAGCGGGGACATTTGGTGCAAAGCTCGGCAAGCGCGCTTCCCGCGCCTCTCCCCGGCGATATCTTTCGCGTGAGTCTCACCACCGATGGCAGCGGCCATCACTTCGATTATTATCTCAACGATCAATTTGCAGGTCGCCTCACTGATCCTGCCAAAGAGCAGGGCAACGCCGGCCGGCAATTTGCCGGGGTTATGCTGCGCGGCAACTCGAATAATCCCGTCGATGATTTTGTGTTGGGCCGTACCGTGGAAGGAGCAATCCCAACATTGACGTTCAGTTCTCCGAACGGCGGGGAGAGCATTTTCATCGGCAGCAGTTACAACATGACGTGGAATTCGACGGGGAGTCTTGCCAACGTGAAGCTGGAATATTCGGTGAATAATGGCACGAGTTGGACGGAGATCGTCGCGAGCACGGCGAATGACGGCAGCCATACGTGGACAGTACCGAGCTCAACGACGAGCCAGGCGTTGGTGCGCGTCTCCGATGCGGCAGATAATGATCCGCAAGATGCGAGCAACGGAGTGTTTGTGATTGCCTCACCACCGGCGAATCAATACGCGTTGCAATTTGACGGCGTCGATGATTACGCGCAGATTTCCGATAACGCTCTGCTGAGCGGCGGCGCGGGCAAGAACCTGACGGTGGAAGCATGGGTGAAACCGCAGACTGTGAGTGGCACGCGTCCGATCGTGCATAAATATTTGGATGGCTACACGAAAGACTGGGGCTTTGCAATATTCGATGGCACGGTGGAATCGGCAATTGAAAGCGGCGGGGATAATTGGGAATTGTCCGGCGGCGCTGTGGCGGCAGGAGTGTGGACGCACATCGCGTTGGTTTTTGACAACAGCGCGAATGTGGTGCGATTGTATGTGAACGGCGTCCAAGCCACGCAGAAGATGTTAAGCAAAGACATGCCGGACAGCAACGCGCCGATACGGATAGGCCGTCACGGATATGGAACGGGCTATTATTCCGGCGAGATCGAAGAAGTGCGGGTGTGGAATACAGCACGCAGCGCCAGCCAGATAACCGCCGCGATGAATGGACAACTTCTTGGGAACGAAACAGGATTGATCGGCTATTGGTCGTTCAATGAAGGCAGCGGCCAAACCGCCGGCGATGGTACGACGAACGGCAACAGCGGACGCTTGGGCAATGCAACGAGCAGCGATGTCGCCGACCCGGCATGGGTCAGCTCGACCGCGCCTTTGGGGCCGGTGGCCTCGACGCTGACATCGAGCAGTCCGAATGGAGGCGAGAGTTGGGAGGTCGGCAGCATTCATTCGATCACCTGGAGTTCGCAAGGATTGGTGGCGAATGTGAAGCTGGAATACTCGACAACGAGCGGAGCGAGTTGGACGGAGATCGTGGCGAGCACCGCGAACGATGGAAATCATAGTTGGACAATTCCGAACGAGGTCTCGACTCAATGCTTGGTGCGTGTGGCGGATGCCGCGGATGGCGACCCGAGCGATGTGAGCAATGCGGTATTCTCAATCGTCACACCTCCACCGGCGACCGTAACGCTGACTTCTCCGAACGGTGGCGAGAGCATTTTCATCGGCAGCAGTTACAACATGACATGGAATTCGACGGGAAGTCTTGCCAACGTGAAGCTGGAATATTCGACAACGAACGGAGCGAGTTGGACGGAGATCGTCGCGAGCACGGCGAATGACGGCAGCCATACGTGGACAGTACCGAGCTCAACGACGAGCCAGGCGTTGGTGCGCGTGTCGGATGCCGTAGACAATGACCCGCAGGATGTGAGTGATGCGGTGTTTGCGATCATTTCCGCGCCGCCGCAAGTTCATTTTACCGACGTGACGATCGCGGCGAATCTCATCACTGACCCCTCGGGCACGCACGGCGGATCGGTGGCCGACATCAACAACGACAACCTGCCGGATATTTTCATCAACAGCCAGGAGGATTACTGGATTCCGTCCGGCGGGTACATCGGCAACTATCTCTTTTTGAACAACGGCACCGGCACGTTCACCCGCATCGACGCGACTGCCGGCGTGCAGAACCCGGCGGCGTATTCGCACGCCTCGATGTTTTTCGACATGGATCGCGACGGCGATTTTGATTTTGCCACCGGCCATGGACTTGACGGCTTGACGCGGCGCGGCCTATTCCGCAACAATGGCAACCTGATCTTCACTCAGATTGACGCCACCGCCGGCTTCGAAAGTCCGGGCGACATCGGCACGCGCGGCGTCATCGCCGGAGATTTCAACGGCGATTTGATGATGGACATTACTTTCGGCAGCTTCGACGGCTTCGACAAAGAAGGTTACTTTGGTGACGGCTATGGCAACTTTACCCGCACTTATGGATTGAACGACAAGCCACGCGCGATTCAGGGACTGACCACCGGCGACCTCGACGGCGACGGCGACCTCGACGTGATGATGGGCAACTTCACCACCACTGATGGCGTTGGGTACTATCGCAACAACGGCAGCAGAACCTTCTCGCGCGTGCTGAGAACCGGATTGCCGGATACGGGTCCGAACTATACTGCCGTCAATCTCGCCGATGTTGATCACGATGGCGATCTCGACGTGTTGTTGGTCGGCGAATTCTACGGCGCGGCCTATTTGTATCGAAACAATGGCGGTTCTTTTGCGCTCATTCAACAGTTCACCGTGATCATCGGATGCACTGGCGGCTGCGGCGGCGACAACACCGCCTTCGGCGATTTTGATAACGACGGCGACGTCGATCTCTTCATTCCCGCCGGCAGCCAGAAGATCTGGTTGAACAACGGCAGCGGCAGCTTCACGGCAGTGGACGATCAAAACTCCGGCCTGACTTATGCTTTGGACGACACCCGTTTTCCGATGTTGTTGGATTACGATACCGACGGCGATCTCGATATTCTCTTGACGCGCCATGATGCGAGCGCGATTCTTTTACGAAATGACCTGAACACCAACAACGCCGTTCGTCTACGCATCAACGGACCGGTTGGCGACAAGGGAGGCTTCGGCACAAAAGTCTGGGCCTACAACGCCGGCCATCTCGGCGACCCGGCGCATTTGATAAATTATAACGAGATGATGTCTTCCGGCGGCTATTGCATTCAGCATGAGCCGGTGGCGCATGTCGGCCTCGGCGCGAGGTCGGCGATTGATCTGCGCGTGAAGTTTGTCAATGGCAGCGTCACCGATCTCCCGAACGTTGCCGCCGGACAAACGCTTGAAGTATTCAACTATGCGAATATAGTTTTCAAACCAAATGGCGGAGAGATTTTCACAGTCGGCCAGACAATGCCGGTTCGTTGGTTTTTTAATCCCAACATCAGCGCCGTTAAATTGGAATTCAGCAGTAACAATGGACAGAGTTGGCAGGACATTGCATCGAGCACGGCCAACGATGGCGTCTTCGATTGGGCAGCGCCGAATACGATTTCCTCTCAATGTCTGGTGCGAGTTTCGGATGCGAGCGACGGTGATCCGATGGATGTGAGCAACGCCGTGTTCACGATTATTACATTGCCGCCGCCACCGGCCATCACTTCGTTCACACCAACCAGCGGCGTCGTCGGAGAACAGGTGACCATTACCGGCGCTAACTTCACCGGCGTTAGCAGCGTGACATTCAACGGCGCCACCAGCAGCTCTTTCTTCGTGGATAGCGCCACACAAATTCGCGCGACGGTTCCCTCGGGCGCAACGACCGGAAAGATCGGCGTGACCACTCCTGGCGGCGCGGCGCAGAGCGCGAATGATTTCACGGTGAATGTCGTTTCCACCTCGTTCACATTCATCCCGACGCATGATGCCTATGTGAAATCTTCAACGGCAACGACCAACTACGGCTCGGCGACGACCTTGCGGTTGCGCAAGAACAGCAGTGAAACGATTTACAGTTATTTGAAATTTGCCGTCACCGGTTTGACCGGCGCGGTGCAAAGCGCGAAGCTGAGGTTGTATGTCACCGAGGTGAGCGTCAACGGCGGCGAGGCCTATGCCGTGTCGAACAATTATAAAGGAACATCAACCGCGTGGGTGGAAGGCGGTTTGAACTGGAACAATGCGCCCGATATTTCGGGAACCGTATTGAGCAGCCCCGGCGCGGTGAGTCTCGATACGTGGGTGGAGTTCGATGTGACCGCGGCGATTATCGGTAATGGAACTTTCAGCTTGGGCTTGAAGAGTAATTCTACCGACTTGGTGTGGTACGCTTCGAAAGAAGGCGCCAAGAAGCCGGAGCTGGTGATTGAAGCAAGCTCCGCGGCGGCGGCAAAATCACTCGAAGCCGCCGATGCGCAAGCGGAGCCCGAAGACTTTACGCTGATCAGGAATTATCCGAATCCGTTCAATGGACAGACGACGATCGAGTATTCATTGCAAGAAGAATCCAACGTGCGGCTCGTCATTTACAATGCGCTTGGACAAATGGTGCGCGAGCTGGTGAATGCAACCCAACACAAAGGCAGCCAGCACATGTTCTGGAACGGCCGTGATGAAGAGGGTTCGGCGGCCGGCTCTGGAGTTTATTTTTATCGTCTGCAAATCGGAGCACAAACTCATGTCGGGAGAATGATTTTGCAGCAGTGAAGCTCTTTACTGGTCACTCAGGCGCTTAAACTTGGAATAAACTTCCCCAAAAAAGTTTATCCACCGATTGAAGAAACCCACCGATGTGAAAAGATTTATCAGTGGGATTCCTCAATCTGTGGGTACAATCCATGGCTGTTGACGCGGTGTAGTCACTCGGGGTGTGCGTTCAGGATAATAGGATGAAATCCGCCGCCGCCCTCAATTTTAACATCTTTGGAAAAATTCATCATCGCAGAATTGAGGAGTGGTGTGATGCAAAGAACCAAGACGGTTTTCATCTTTGCCTTCTTCGTTGCCGGTATTTTTCAAAACGGCATTTCACAAAATCTCCCGGCTAATTTTGTTATCGAAGACGCCGCGCCGGGCGCGACATTCGAGACGCCAACCAGCATTGCCTTTGCGCCCGATGGCCGGCTCTTCGTCGCTGAAAAGGGCGGAAAGATCTTCATCGTCCAAAACGGCGTCAAGCTCGGCGTCCCGTTCATCGATCTCGAAATCGAAGTTCACAATAATCGCGATCGCGGATTGTTGGGCATTGCGCTCGATCCCAATTTTTCTTCCAATCGTTACATTTACCTGCTCTACGGCGTGGATCCGAACGGCGACGGCGCGGATGAAGAAAGAGAAACATTTGGCCGCCTCACCCGCTACACCGCCAGCGCCTCCAATCCGAATCTCGCCGATCTCTCGTCGCGGTTGATTCTCATCGGCGCGAATTGGAGCCAGGGCATTCCCTTGTGTCACAACTCGCATGGCACCGGCAGCATACATTTTGGCAGCGATGGCTCGCTGCTGTTGAGCAGCGGAGATGCTGCGCCAAGCTCTCCGCCGGATGCCGGCGGTAATCATCCCATTGCTTTTGGTCCGGGCAAATTGAGCGCCGATCAGGACATCGGCTCTTTTCGAGCGCAATATCTCGGCACCATGGCGGGAAAAATTTTGCGCATCGATCCGGCCACCGGCTTGGGCCTTCCTTCCAATCCTTATTTCACCGGCAACGCTTCCGACATTCGATCCAAAATTTGGGCTTACGGCTTGCGCAATCCTTTTCGCTTTGCCGTGCGGCCAAACGGCAGCGCCAATCCCAACGACGGCCGGCCGGGAACTTTGTATATCGGCGACGTTGGACAGGGGGACTACGAGGATTTGAACGTCTCCAAAGCCGGCGGCGAAAACTTCGGCTGGCCATGCTTCGAAGGCCCGCAGCATCTGCCCGAGTACGAGGCGCTGACGCCGCCGCATGGTGGTTGCTCGACGATCGGCGCGCCGGAAAATCCGGCCACGCACACGCTGCCATTGATGCATTGGCACCACAGCGATCCCTCCAAATCTCTACCCACCGGCGTTATCGGCGCAACTGCCATTGGCGGAGTTTTTTATTCGGGCAACAGTTATCCCAGCGAGTATCTGGGCGGGCTTTTTTTTGCAGATTATACCGCCGGATGGATTCGATATTTGAAAGTCGATCAAAACGACAACTTCGTTTCGGCGCAAGATTTCGCCGCCGGCGTCACCGACTTGGTTGACCTTCAATTCAACCCCGTTACCGGAAATCTTTTTTACGTTGACATTGTTCGCGGGCAAATTTTTCAAATCAAATATACCGGCGCGCAAAATCAATCGCCGGTGGCGAATGGTTTCGCCGATCACCTCTGGGGCTATGCGCCGCTGGCGGTGCAATTCACCGGCAGCGCCTCTCTCGATCCCGATCAGGATCCTTTGACGTATTCCTGGAGCTTCGGCGATGGCGAAACTTCCACGCAAGCCGATCCGCTTCATACTTACTCGGCGAACGGCGCCTACACCGTGACGCTGACTGTGACCGACGATCATGACGCGAGTTCGAGCCGAACGCTATCGATCGTCGTCGGCAGCACGCCGCCTCAGGCGACGATTTCATCGCCGCTGAATGGCGCGAGTTATTTGTCGGACGAAACCATCGCGTTGAATGGAAACGGCGAAGATGCAGATGAGGCGCCAGCCAACCTGCAATATCTTTGGGTAGTGAATTTGCATCACAACACCCACGCGCATCCGGCGACGACAACGATCAACGGCAAAACCGGCTCTTTCACGCTCGGCGAGCACGCCGACCCCGGCGATTATAACTATTTGGAAATTGAATTGCGCGTGACCGACAGCAGCGGTTTGAGTGATACAACCCGAAGCCTTGTCGTGATGAAGACGGTTGGCGAGACCGACATCACCGGCTCGGGCACGCCTATTGCCTTGATCACCAATCCCTCGGGGAACGGCAATCCGAATATCGAAGTCATTCGCGATAATATTTTTCCTCCGCTAAATAGCAGCGACCCGTTGCAGCAATATGACACCAACACCGGCGGCGGGGCGCGTCCGGAAGATTGGATCGGCTATGAATTTTCCCAGACGCATTATTTCAGCAAGTTGATTTTTCAGGAGGGGATGCATTTCGCCAACGGCGGTTGGTTTGAGAACCCAAAAGTTCAGGTGCGCAGCGCCGGCGCCTGGAGCGATGCGTTGTATGTGAGCTGTGTTCCGTCTTATCCCGGTAACAACGGTATCCATTATGAAAGTTTTGCGCTTTTATTTTTGGGCGCCAGCGGCGAGGCGATTCGCCTCATCGGCCCGCCGCGCGGCAGCGATAATTTCATCTCGGTCGGAGAATTGCGCGTCATCGCTTCGCCGGCGCCGAGCAATTCTGCTTTGCGTTTCGACGGCGTCAACGATTATGTCGAAATCGCGGACAATGCGGCTTTGAGCGGCGCCGCCGGAAAAAGTATCACCGTTGAAGCGTGGGTGAAGCCCGAGGCGGTAAACGGCAATCGGCCAATCGCGCACAAATATCTCGATGGCCGGACTAAAGATTGGGGCATACAAGTTTCCGACGGCGCTCTTGAAGCGGCCATCGAAAGCGGCGGCGATAACTGGAGCGCGCAAGCCGGAAGCATTCCTGCCGGTGTGTGGTCGCACGTCGCATTTGCTTTCGACAATGCGGCGAACATTGCGCGACTTTTCATCAACGGCGTCGAAGTGGGTCAGAAAGTTTTAAGCAAAGACATGCCGAATAGCGCAGCGCCCGTACGAATCGGGCGTCATGGCTATTCCAGCGAATACTTTCAGGGAGAGATTGACGAGCTGCGCGCCTGGAACTTTGCAAGGAACGCCGCACAAATCAGCGCCGGCATGAACCATGAATTGAGCGGCACCGAGAGCGGCTTGATCGGCTATTGGCGCTTCGATGAAGGCGGTGGGCAAACGGCTGGAGATCAGACGAGCAACGGCAATCATGGCCTTCTCGGCAGCACGAGCACAAGTGATGGAAGCGATCCGGTGTGGGTAACCTCGTCGATCCCGCTTGGATCGACGCCAACTTCATTACATCTCAACTCGCCGAACGGCGGCGAAAGCTGGACGGCGGGGAGCAATCAATCGATCATCTGGAGCTCGCAAGGAACGATAGCGAATGTGAAGCTGGAATTTTCTACAAACAACGGTGCGGCATGGACGACGATTTCCGGCAGCGCGGCGAATGGCGGAAGCCATGCGTGGACGGTTCCGAATACACCGTCGTCAAATGGCTTGGTGCGCATCAGCGACGCCGTCGACGGCGATCCCTTCGATATCAGCGACGGAGTTTTTTCAATCATTGCCGCGCCATCACCGCCAAGCATGACGAGCTTTTCTCCCGCAAGCGGGCCCGTGGGCATCGAGGTAACGATTCTTGGAAACAATTTTACCGGGGCGATCAGCGTCAAATTTAACGCAGTGGCGGCAGGAACGTTTGTATTCGATTCAGATACCCAACTGCGAGCCGTCGTGCCTTCGGGAGCAACGACCGGCAAGATCAGCGTGACGACGGCGAACGGATCGACATCAAGCGCGAATGATTTCACCGTCACCGCCAGCGGCGGCATCACGACGCTTACATTCCAACCTTCCGATGATGCTTATGTCAAATTATCGAGCGCAACCTCGAGCTACGGCGGCATCTCCACCTTGCGAGCGCGCAAGACCGGATCGGAAACGCTTTACTCTTTTTTGAAATTTCCAGTGAATGATCTTGCCGGTCCGGTGCAAAGTGCCACGTTGCGCCTTTATGTTACCGATGCCAGCCCGGATGGCGGCTCGGTGTATGTCGTGTCGAACGATTATAAGGATACGACCTCACCCTGGAAGCAACAAGGATTGAACTGGAACAATGCTCCATTGATCGCTGGCACGGCGTTAGGCGCGACTGGCGCGGTGAGTGTCGGAAGCTGGGTCGAAGTTGATGTGACTTCGACAATCGCCGGAAACGGCACATACAGTTTCGGCTTGAAAAATAATTCTTCGGATGCCGTGAACTACAGCTCACAAGAAGGTTCAAACAAACCTTTGCTCGTGATTGAAACGGGCGTCGGAACACCGCCGCCCTCTGCGCCGACTATTTCTGTTTTTAATCCAACCAGCGGAGCTATTGGGATTGAAGTGACGATTACCGGAAGTAATTTCACGGGAGCGATCAGCGTGACGTTCAACGGCGCTGCCGCAGTTTTCGTAATCGATTCGGCCACCCAGATTCGCGCCACGGCGCCAAGCGGCGCTACTTCTGGCAAAATCAGCGTGACGACGCCGGACGGCTCGGCCCTCAGTGCGAATGATTTCAACGTGGCCAGCGGCGGCGGAACGACGACCACGCTCACCTTCACCCCATTGCACGATGCTTACGTGAGGGCGTCGACAGCGACGACGAATTATGGCGGAGTTACCGCGCTGCGGTTGCGCAAGTCAGGCTCGGAAGCTCTTCATAGTTATCTCAAGTTCGAAGTCTCCGGTATTGGCGGCGCGCTGCAAAGCGCCAAGCTTCGACTGTATGTGACGGATGCCGGCAGCGACGGCGGCGCGGTGTATGCCGTTTCAAGCAACTATTTAGGAACGAATACAGCATGGCTGCAAAGCGGTCTGAATTGGAATAACGCGCCGGCGATTTCCGGAACTGCTCTCTCGAGCGTCGGCGCCGTGAGTGTGGGAAGCTGGGTGGAGTTCGACGTGATCGCGGCGGTCACCGGCAACGGCATTTTCAGTTTTGGCTTGACGAACAATTCTTCGGACGCGGTTTACTACAGCTCGCGAGAAGGCTCGAACAAACCGCAGTTGGTTATTCAAGCAACCGGAGCCGCGACGATCGCCCCCGAGGTCGAAGTCGACGAGGAAGCCTTGCCCGCTGAATTCAGCTTGAGCCGAAATTACCCGAATCCATTCAACGCGCAAACGAGAATTGATTACACATTGCCGGAAGAGTCAAACGTTCTGCTCATTATCTACAATTCTCTCGGGCAAAAAGTTCGGGAGCTGGTCAATGAATTCCAACCGGCAGGATATTATCATGTGGTTTGGAATGGCGTGAATGCTTCCGGCGAGGCCGTCGGCTCGGGAATTTATTTTTACCGATTGCAGGCCGAGTCGATGCAACTTACCGGGAAAATGGTTTTTCTGCCGTAACGAGCAGAAAAGCGAAATAGACTTGGAAGTCAAATCCCTGATTTAAGAGGAAAAATATTTTCAACGGATTGAACCGATCCAACTGACAAAACAAAGGACAAGAAGCCAAACGACAACGTACATCTGTTGCGTTGTTCCTATCGGTTGGGTGAGTTTCTTTTTCATTATTAATTCCTGCGCGTTATGATTCAAGAAGAGGGAGGTTTCATGCGATACCTGTCCGTCCTCACTGTCGGCTTGACTGCTGCGCTTGGCTGTTCTTCGGCGCTGGGACAATCCGTAGAACGATTCGGCGTTTTTGAACTGTCTCTCACCAGCATCACCACCTATACCAATCCGTATGTCGATGTTTCGGTCACCGCGACATTCGTCGGCCCGTCCGACACGAAAACCATCCCGGCTTTTTGGGACGGCGGAAAGACCTGGCGCGTGCGCTTTTCGCCGGACGCTGTCGGGAGTTGGAGTTATTCAACTTCTTCGAGCGACTCAAAGCTCAAGAAAAGCGGCACTTTCTCCTGCGTGGCGTCGCAGCGCCATGGCGCGATTGAATCGATGCCGCAAACGCCTTTGCATTTTCAACATGAAGACGGCGCGCCGTTTTGGTGGTTTGGAGAAACTAATTGGTATCTCTTTCGCACCAATGCCGCGGAGAATTTGACTTATCAAACAGCGATCGAATACATCGACGTTCGCGCCAGCCAGGGATTCAATTATCTGACGGCCAATCTTCTGGCCGGCACGAATGACGGCGGCTCGGCTTTCACCGGCGGCGTCGGAGTGAAAGTCAATCCCGACTACTGGCAAGATGTCGATCTCCGCGTGCAATATCTCGCCGAAAAAGGCATCATCGCCGGCTTGGTGCTTGCGTGGAAATCCGACGGCCAGGTGATGTCGTGGAATTGGAATCATTTCGCCAGCCAGGATACGCGTTTGCGTTATTGCCGCTACATCGCGGCGCGCTATAGCGCCTATCCCGTGGTGTGGACCCTCGCCGGCGAATATAATGAGAACCCGACGAGCAAGCCGAACTCAGTGCTGGACTGGACGGCGCTTGCCAACGAAGTTCGCAACAACGATCCCCACGACCGCATGATGGCCATCCACAGCACCGGCAGCGTCGAAGACCTTGCCGATCAAAGTTGGATGGATTTCGGCGATTACATGCAGTACAGCGGCGAATTGCACACGCCGATGCTCGCGGCGATGGATCATGCCAAGCCGGTGGTCAATGCTGAGTACAGTTATTTCTTGCAGGACATGGATGAAAACGGCGTGCCGGACTCGCATGAAGGCAATACGATCGAGGAGTTTCGCCATGCATCGTGGGACATTGCCATGTCTGGAGGATATTTTGTCGCCGGCTTCGGCACAACGTATATGGGCGGCACTCGCGACCCCGGGCCGTTCGACGTGCACGCTGCGAAGAACGATCCTGCCGAAGAACAACTGTCGCACATTCCTGCTTTCTTCCACGCGGTGAATTGGTGGATGTTCACGCCGGATGATAGCCGGATCACCGGTGGCGGCGTTCGCTATTGTCTCAAGGACGATGCCGATAATTATCTTGCATATGTTCGCGGCACGACCGCCTCGGTACAGTTGCAATTGATTAATTCAACGCAGCAAACTTACACGATCCGCCGTTATGATCCCCGCACCGGAGCATGGTCGGATTTGCCATCACAAAACAGCAATGGTACGATTACGCTCACAACTCCCGACAGCAGAGACTGGGCTTTTATCGTTAGCAAGGGTGTTGGCTCGCTGCGCATGACCTCTCCTAACGGCGGCGAGGGCTGGGAGGTTGGCAGCACGCATGATATTCTTTGGGATCCCGGCGCCGAGACAAATCCTGTGAGCCTTGAGTTTTCCACTGATAATGGTCAATCGTGGCAAAGCCTCGTCACCGGCACGAGTAACGACGGCGCTTTTTCGTGGCAAGTTCCCAATCTGAACTCAAGCAATTGTTTGCTTCGCGTTGCGGATGCCGATGATGGAAATCCGGTGGATCAGAGTGATGCCGTGTTTGCGATCTCCCAAGCGTCTGCTTCGACGATAACGTTGCTTTCACCGAACGGCGGCGAACAATGGATCGCCGGCAGCCAACAGATCATCGGGTGGCAAACTTCCGGTTCTCTTGCGGACGTGCGATTGGAATATTCTCTTGACGCCGGCAGCAGTTGGACTGTCATTGCCGTCGTTGCCGCAAATGCTAACAACCAAGCGTGGACGCTGCCAAAACAAACTTCTACACAATGCCTCGTTCGTCTGATTGACAACGCCGATGGCGATCCATTCGATGTCAGTAATACTGTGTTTGCCATTACGCCGGTGGGCGCGCCGGGGCAGCAATTGCCCAACATGCAACCTTGGGTGGGCGACATTCCGGGGAGTTTGTTCGATGCGGAAATCGTCGTGGACGAGGGTGAAACCCGTCTGCGCTTTACCGGTACTACCGCCAACGTTGGCAACGGCGCGCTGGATGTGCGCGGCGTGGTCGATGCGACCGGAACGTTGCCGGGGTATCAGCGCATTCATTTCGACAACGGCAGTTACCAGGACATCTTTGTCGGGTATTTCGTTTTCAACGGTCATGAGAACCACGATCATTTTCATTTTCAAGATTTCAATATCTACCGGCTGTATGAGGTCAATTCCGACGGCAGCAAGGGCGCGCTCGTCAAACCGAGCGACAAGATTTCATTTTGCTTGACCGACAGCGATCCTTATGACCTGACCTTGCCGGGCGCCCCGGCCAACAGTGTTTTCAGTTGCGAACAGCAGGGCATTTCGGTCGGCTGGTCTGATCGCTATGGCCGTAACACCGAAGGTCAATGGATCGTCATCGACGACGTTGAAGATGGCGAATACTGGCTGGAGATCGAAGCCAACCCCGCAGGCCTGTTATTCGAGACCGATCTTGCAGACAATCGTCGCAGCATTCGCATCGCATTCAACAAAGCCGCGAAAACCGTCGATGTGCTTTCGGGCGCGATCAACATCACGGCGCCCAATGGCGGCGAGGCGTTCAACGCCGGCGCGTCTACGTCGATCACGTGGAATTCCTCTGGCGCAGTTGGAAATGTCAAGATCGAATTTTCGAGCAACGACGGCGCTTCATGGAGCTCAGTCGTCAGTTCAACAAGCAATGACGGAACGCATCCGTGGACGATTCCCGCAGCGTCTTCCTCGCAGTGCCGCGTGCGCATCTCCGTGGCGAGCACAGGCGACGCCGTGGATGTCAGCGATGCGTTATTTGCAATTATCGGCGCGCCCTCGGCGCCGAGCATCGTGAGTTTTTCGCCGAGCAGCGGGCCGGTCGGCACGGAGGTGACCATCAACGGCAGTCATTTCATTGGAACGACCGCCGTCAAATTCAACGAAATTGCTGCGAGTGTTTTTAATTTCGATTCGGATGCGCAACTGCGCGCGATTGCGCCTTCGGGAGCGACAAGCGGCAAGATCAGCATAACCACGACGAACGGCGCCGCATCGAGCGCAAATGATTTCACGGTGACGACGAGCGGCGGAAGCACGACGGTCAGCGTAGAGCCCACGGACGATGCTTACGTCAAATTGACAAGCCCGACCTCGAATTATGGTTCGGCGACCACCCTGCGTGTGCGCAAGACCGGATCGGAAACGCTTTATTCTTTCTTGAAATTTACAATTAGCGGTTTGACCGATGTCGTGCAAAGCGGCAAGCTGCGCCTGTACGTTAGCGATGCAAGCCCGGAGGGCGGTTCGTTATTCGCGGTGTCGAACAATTATAAAGACACGAGCACGCCCTGGACGCAAAGTGGGTTGAACTGGAACAATGCGCCGCTGATTACCGGAACTGCATTAAGCTCGATGGGCGCCGTGAGCGCCGGAACCTGGATCGAGTTCGACGTGACTTCAGCGATTGCCTCGAATGGCACATACAGTTTCGCATTGAAAAGCAATACTTCGGATCCGGTGTTCTACGGCTCGCGTGAAAGCTCGAACAAACCTTCGCTCATGATCGAGACCGGGACGGGAACGCCGCCTGCTGCGCCGATTATTTCTGCTTTTCATCCAACCAGCGGAGCTATCGGCGCGGAGGTGACGATTACCGGAAGCAATTTGGGCGGAGCAACGAATGTAACGTTCGATGGCGCTGCCGCGACATTTGCGATCGACAATGCGACGCAAATTCGCGCCACGGTGCCAGGCAGCGCCGCTTCTGGAAAAATCATCGTGGCCACACCAGCCGGCTCTGCCCAGAGTGCGGATGATTTTACCGTGACCGGCGGCGCTTCGACAACCCTCAGCTTCACACCATTTCAAGATGCATATGTGAGATCTTCGACGCCAACGACGACTTATGGCTCGGTTTCAGCTTTGCGGTTGCGCAAGTCTGGCTCTGAGAGTTTGAACAGTTACCTCAAGTTCGAAGTATCGGGTTTAACCGGCGCGATGCAAAGCGTCACGCTGCGTTTGTACGTGACCGATGCCGGCAGCGACGGCGGCTCGGTGTATGCGGTCTCGAACAATTATCTTGGCACGAATACATCGTGGGTACAGAGCGGGTTAAACTGGAGCAATGCGCCGGAGATTTCCGGAACGGCTCTGGCCAGCGTCGGAGCAGTAACTGTTGGAAGCTGGGTGGAAGTTGACGTGACCGCGGCGATCACCGGCAACGGCATTTTTAGTTTTGGCCTGAAAAATAATTCATCGAATGCAGTTTATTACAGCTCGCAAGAAGGTTCTAACAAGCCGGTCTTGATCGTTCAGGTCAATTCATTGTCGATGCCGAACGCTGAACACGTTGTCGAAGACGCCGCGCTGCCGAAAAAGTTTGTTCTCCATCAAAATTTTCCAAATCCGTTCAATGGACAAACGACCATTGAATATTCTTTGCCGGAAGCAGCGCGGGTGAGAATTACTATTTATAATGCGCTTGGACAATTAGTCCGTCATCTGGTTGATCAGAACGAGGCGGCCGGCATTCAACGCGCGATTTGGGACGGCAAGGACAACAACCGTCGCGGCGTCGGCGCCGGAGTTTATTTTTGCGAGTTGCGCGCCGGTGGACGGCGGTTTGTTGGCAGAATGATTTTGCAACTCTAAATGGCGCGACTTTTAAATCGCGCTCAGTCATGCTTGACGAACAAGAAAACAACCATTCCGGATGCGATGATGAAGAGAATTCAACTAAACGACCTTGCGCTATTTCTTTTTGCGCTTTTGCGCTTCGCTCCGCTGAAAGCCGCAGAACTGCCTGCGGGCTTCGAGCAGACTTTATTTTCCGGCAGCCTCGGCGCGCCGACTTCGATGACGTTTGCGCCCGATGGCCGGCTGTTTGTTTCCGACAAACACGGCAAGCTGTTGATCATCAAGAACGGCGTTCTGCTCGCTGCGCCGTTTCTGGAAGTTCAGACCGTGCAAGATGGCGAACGCGGCTTGCAGGGCATTGCCTTCGATCCGAATTTCGCGAGCAATCGCTATCTCTATGTCTTTTACACTTACGCGGATGGCCCGCGTAATCGCCTTAGCCGTTTTCGCGCCAGCGCCGCCAGCCCAGACGTCGTTGAAGAAGGCAGCGAAGTTGTTCTGGTTGACAATCTTGCGACAAACGATTTTCACAACGGCGGCTCTTTGCACTTTGGAAGTGACGGGATGTTGTATGTTTCTACCGGGCAAGCACAAAATCCAAGCCTGCCCCAGAACAAATCCCAGCTCGAAGGAAAAATACTCCGGCTGAATGTGGCGAATTACCCGAACCTCATTCCGCCGGACAATCCATTCGTCAACACCTCCGGCGCGCGCGGCGAAATCTGGGCATTGGGATTGCGCAATCCTTTTTGCTTTGCGATTGATTCGCCCGCCGGCTTGATCTACATCAACGATGTGGGAGCGCAATCCTGGGAGGAAGTCAACCTCGGCGCCAAGGGCGGCAACTACGGCTGGCCAAATTGTGAAGGCATTTGCTCGAATCAAAATTATCTCAATCCGATCTACGCTTACAGTCATGGTGAAAATGGCGCGGCGGTGACCGGCGCAGTGTTTTATCGCGGCAATCAATTTCCCGGCGACTACATCGGAGATTATTTCTTTGCAGATTACGCCGGCAACTGGATTAGAAAAATGGAGACCACCGGCAATCATGCGGTGACGGATTTCGCCACGAATGTAAATCCAGGGCCGATTGATTTAGACGTCGGGCCGGATGGCAGTCTCTACTATCTTTCTTTGTCAACCTCGGACACCGATCCCTCGGGCTATGATGGGAGGATTTACAAGATCAGTTATGTCGGCAGCGGCAACCATTCCCCGATAGCCGTGGCTTCCGCAAACCCGACTTTTGGGACGCCGCCGCTGCACGTGAGCTTCAGCGGCGAGGGCGGCAGCGATCCCGATGGCGATATGTTGACTTATTCTTGGGAGTTTGGCGACGGTTCGCCGGCGCAAAATGGAAAAGACGTGGCTCACGTTTATAGCCAGATTGGTCAATACTAATGCAAAGCTGACGGTAAGTGACGGGCAGGGAGGCTCGGGCGATTCGGAAGCCTTGCTTATCCGTGTTGGCAATTCGCCAGCGGTGAGCATTATCTCTCCGGTTGCCGGAACTCTTTATCGCGGCGGCGACACGGTTTTTTATTCCGGCGTAGGCACAGATCCCGAAGATGGCGCTTTACCGGCAAGCGCTTTTAGTTGGACGATAATCTTCCATCATAATATTCACACCCATCCTTTCTTGGGGCCGATAGTTGGCGCGCAGAGTGGATCATTTATCATTCCGCACAGCGGCGAGACTGCTGACGATGTTTTTTATCGAATCCATTTGACCGTAACCGATTCCGACGGCTTGAGCCATACGGCCTCCCAAGATCTTGCTCCTCTCAAATCAACTTTCACCTTGGCGACCGACCCGGCTGGGCTGCAATTGTTTTTGGACGGCCAACCTCAAAGCACTCCGCTTTCAGTTGTTGGCGTTGTCGGCATCACGCGAACGATCTCAGCGCCTACCACGCAGGCACAAAATGGACAGACGTATGAATTCGTCTCGTGGTCTGATGGCGGCATCCAGACGCATTCGTTTGATACGCCGGAAGGGAGTACGACGTATCTTGCAACTTATCAACTCGTGCCGGCAAGCTCGACGCTCAGCTTTCTTCCGTCTGATGATGCGTACGTCAAGCTCTCCAGTCCGACATCAAACAACGGCTCGGCGAAGACTTTGCGCTTGCGCAAGACCGGCAGCGAGACGCTTTACTCGTTTCTAAAATTTTCCGTAAGCGGCTTGAACGGCGCAGCGCAGAGCGCCAAGTTGCGCTTGTACGTCGCCGATGCGAGCGCCGACGGCGGGGCAGTCTATGCGGTGTCGAATAATTATCAAAACGGCGGCATGCCGTGGATGCAGGGCGGTTTGAATTGGAATAACGCCCCGGCGATTTCCGGCAACGCGTTGAGCAGCGTTGCCGCGGTGAGTGTGGGAAATTGGATCGAATTCGACGTGACCGCTGCAATCACCGGCAATGGCGTGTACAGCTTTGGTTTGAAGAATAATGCCTCCGACGTTGTGCACTACACTTCGAAAGAAGGATCGAACAAACCCGCGTTGATCATTCAAACCTCCGGAGGGCTGCCATCTCCACCGCCGAGTATTTCCTCCTTCAACCCGACCAGCGGCGAGGTGGGGACGGAGGTGACAATCATCGGCCAGAATTTTTCCGGCGCAACAAGTGTGAAGTTCAACGACGTGACAGCGGCTGTTTTTCACGTCGAATCGGATACACAAATTCATGCAACTGCCCCTACCGGCGCAACAACTGGAAAACTGAGCGTGACCACTTCACAGGGCACAGCTACCAGCTTGAGTAATTTTATAGTGAACACGAGCGGCGAAAATATAACCTCGGTTTCTTTTGGGCCGGCTCATGACGGTTATGTGAAATCGTCCACTCCGACGACGAGTTATGGCTCGATCACGGCGTTGCGGGTCCGCAAGGGCAGCAGCGAGACGCTCACTTTCTACATTAAGTTTGAGGTGAGCGATTTGATCGGCCCCATCGAAAGCGCGAAACTCCTTCTCTACGTGACCGATGCCAGCAACGACGGCGGCGGCGTGTATGCCGTGTCGAACAATTACTTGGGCACAAACACGGCGTGGGTGCAAAGCGGCTTGAATTGGAATAATGCCCCGGCGATTTCAGGAACTGTATTGGGCAGCGCCGGCGCTGTTGCAGTGGGAAACTGGGTGGAGATCGAGGTGACGGCGGCAGTTACCGGAAACGGCGTTTACAGTTTTGGCGTGAAGAATAATTCGTCTGACGCGGCTTATTACGGATCGAAAGAAACCTCGAACCGGCCGCAGTTGGTAGTTCGAGGTACGTTTAACTCACAAGCGATTATAGCAACGTTCGAAGACGAGCTGCCTGCGCCGTTGCCTGAGAAGTTTTCATTGCATCAGAATTATCCAAATCCGTTCAATCCCGAAACGCGGATTTCATATGATTTGCCGGAAAGCGCAGACGTGAGCTTGCGCGTGTATAATACTCGTGGTCAGGAAGTGGCGCTGCTCGTGGATGAAGAACAGGCTGCCGGATCATATACGACGATGTGGAATGGCCGGGATAAGAATGGCCAACCGGTAAACTCGGGGATTTATTTCTATCGTCTTCAGGCAGGATCAAACAGCGCTTCGCGAAAGATGCTGCTGTTGCATTAGAGATCATGCACTGACTGCAGGTTCTCCGTTGGGCTCCTCGGTTGGCAGCACGACCATGTGATAGCCGTAATCGAGCAGAATGTCCATTGTTCGATTGCTGGCGTATTCTCCAAGTTCGATTAACCGATCCTCATCAGCGGGTTTCGTGAAATGGAGCCATAGTGAATTTACCTCTTCAGGGCTATAGCTCGCTTCGACAAATTTCACTTCGGGAAATCTGGTTTCGATTTCTTCGGCTAATTGATTGATCAGCTCAATTTGTTTATGATTGAGCCGTTCTGGAAATCTCTGAATGGATTGCATTGATGAATTCCTTTGCTTTCTTTAGTTCAGTTGATACAAGTTTTTTGCTGATAGGCGAAGCCTCGTAATCAGCAGTCACGCGAATCCAATATGAGTCGGAAGGATACGGCCGATATTTAGCCGCAAATACTTTGCGACGATGAATAAGTTGTCCAGAAAAGTTAGATTGAACCCAGCCGTGCCCGATATTTTTCGGCGGTAACGGAACGCCATTCTTGATGAGGGCTGCGATGCCACCATGAAACATGGCATAATACAACCGATTGGCGCAGGCATTGAACAACCCATGATCGCAGCACAGTTGCGCGGCAGTCAGATTCTCAGTTGCCTTGTCCATCCAAATTTGATAATTCACTTGGCGCTTCCTCCCATTGACAATATCGTAATGATTTAGCGTAGGCAATTTAGGCTATTCTCGATTCGAAGGCAAGCAGTAAATCTCATCTTCAAAATCTCTCGAGCTCAAGGATGAACGACTCCATTCGGTTTCTATCTACACTTGTCTTGGTCATATCTGCGTCGCTGTATGGTAACCTTGCGCTTGGACAAAACCTCCAAGCCGTCATCCCCAATCCCCGCACGCTCACCATCGATGACCTTGGCTGGAAGCTCGGCGCGAACGAATCGGCGAACGACGGGCCGTTTCGCCTCGGCACCAATCGCAATCCTGTTTTTAAGGATTATGAAGTCTTGACCTACGTGGCGCGCGTAGTCGGCACGCGGCTTTCCGCAAAATTCATTCTGAGTGAATTCGATCGCGAGAATGTACTTGCCGATTATCCGAGCACCAACGAACAAGGCGAAGCCTGGGACAACTCCGCGCTGACCGGCCCCGATGATTTTCTCTACATGAATTATGTAAAGGACAACAGCGCGTGGATCGAACTGGGCATTCATGGGGTTCGTCACGAATATTGGGATTGGGTGACGCGAAGCGGTGTGATGCGGCGCTGGGAGTTTTTTGATCGACAGAATAAACAGCCCTGGCCTTATGATGATCTTGCCGGCCATCTTGAGTGCTTCAAGAAAATTCTCAATCAATACGGCATCACCACTTTTCCGAAAAGCTATACGCCTCCCGGCAACGGCTATTATTACACTGCCCGCGGCGAGCAAGACAGCGGCTCGCTCTTCAGCTCCTTCGGCGTCAAGTACGTGATGTGCAACATCGAAGCGACCCGCGAATTCGGCACGCCGGAAGAAGTCATTCAGGCCGGCGGCGTCATTCATAGCGGCTTGCTCTGGATTGATGAAGCAGAAAGTAGCGACGACCCCAGTTGGCCGGCATACAATGCGATCGACGCCGTGCCACAGTCACATCCTGCCGACGGCGTTCCTCTCACTCACTGGCCGAATTGGTGGGCGAATAATCCTGATTCGAATCTTTTCGTTGGCGACAAATACATTGCCTGGTTTAATGAGGTCAAACAGAGGCCCGACTGGTACGTTCCCAAGAATATTGCGCAATATTTCTCGCAATGGCTTTACCGGAAATATGCGATGATGACCGAAAGCGGCGACTCGCTGACCATCGATAATACGGCGATGCCGTTTGAAGCATACACCTACGATCTGCTCGGAAATCTGCTGTTGAAATTCCCCTTGGCAGATGGCGAGCAACTCGCGCAAGCAACGATCGATGGCGGCGCGCAAATCGTCGGTTATTATGAAGAGTTCGGTTACGGACATCTTTTGCTCTCACCTTTGCAGAAACAAGTTTATCATCTCAACCTTGCAAAAGGAGCGACGCCGCTTGCGAAATGCGTAATCAACGACGGCACATACAACGTCTTTTTGTTTGACTCGGTGGCGGAGACAGCGAGACTGATTTTGGAAATGTACGGCACACAGGATGTGAGAATGCGCCCGGATTTCGAGCCGATTTCGATCACGAGTTTGGACACTGGCCTGGTTGTTAATTCACAATTCTTCGATCCGGTGACAAAAGAGCTGGTGATGAACATTACCGGCAAAAACATCATGGGGCAGAGGGGCGAGGTGTTCGTTCAAGGCGTTCCATTCCAAGCGCTCGCACTCACTTCTCCAAGCGGCGGCGAGGCATGGAAAGCTCGTAGCGTGCAAATGGTCACATGGACTTCACGCGGTTTGATCAACGCCGTCTCGCTCGAATTTTCTTTCGATCATGGCTTGAGCTGGGCAACGATCATCGACAGCACCGAGAACGACGGTGTCTATGAGTGGCTTGTTTCGGAAAATATTTCTGATAGCTGCTTGATCCGCATTGCCGATGCCAGCGATGGTGAACCGTTCGATGAAACCGACACAGTTTTCTCGATTCTCCCCCCGCCGCCGATTTTGACATTGACTTCTCCAAATGGCGGCGAAAGCTTTCAAGTGGGCAGCTCCATGACGATCACATGGAGTACGACCGGTGTTCTCGATTTCGTCAAACTGGAATTCTCTACTGACGCCGGTAACACCTGGTCACTGATCACAGCCGCCACGGAAAATGACGGCGCCTATCAATGGACGATTCCGAGCTTGGTCTCGGATC
>Ga0247727_10000983_pt1 | contig 69452 bp, 60 predicted proteins | sample WisWelCaveWW1625_FD_202498 | JGI IMG/M metagenome (GOLD analysis project Ga0247727, IMG submission 202498) | Biofilm microbial communities from Wishing Well Cave, Virginia, United States - WW16-25 | ecosystem: Environmental > Aquatic > Deep subsurface > Groundwater > Cave microbial mat | place... | reverse complement strand
TGAACCAGATCCCTGGCCCGTTGGTTGAACGTGTTGAAGTGCTGACCGGCGGCGCGTCGGCCGTGTACGGGTCTGACGCCATTGCCGGCGTCGTGAACTTCATCATGCGCGACGATTTCGAAGGCCTCCGCCTCGATGCGCAATACGGCTTCTACCAGCACAGCAACGACTCGGACGACGGCTTCATTCGTGAGGAACTTGCGTTCCGTGGCACGGCCAACCCAGCACAGTTCCAGGTGCCGGCCGACGATTGGTCCGGCGGCTACGGCAAGGAAATCACGGCGATCTTCGGCGCCTCTACCGACGATGGCCGCGGCAACGTGACTGCTTATATCGGCTATCGCACCAACGATCCCATACTTCAGCGCGACTTCGATTATTCGGCGTGTGCACTGGGCGCGGGCAGCACTGCTGCGCGTCCCTATGCGCCTCCAGGGACCGTTCACTGGACCTGCGGCGGGTCGTCGACCTCGTTCCCGGGCCGCTTTACCGATTTCTCGACCTTCAACTTCACGATCGACCAGGCAACCGGAAACTTCATTGCGTTCAGCAGCAACCTGCACCAATACAATTTCGGCCCGTTGAACTTCTATCAGCGACCGGATGAGCGCTACACGCTTGGCGCCTTCGCGCACTACGAAATCAACGACCGCGTCGAAGCCTATGCGAACGCGATGTTCAACGACTATCGCTCGGTCTCGCAGATCGCCCCGTCGGGCGACTTCTTCTCAACCGCCACGATCAATTGCGGCAACCCGCTTCTGGGCGCTGTCAGCGGCGGGACGGGCGCGACGGCCATCGGCTGCACGCCAGGTGAGATATTCTTCGACTCGCCGACCTCGCTCTACATCGGTCGGCGCAACGTCGAAGGGGGCGGGCGTCAGGACGACCTCAATTATGAGGCGTATCGCACGGTGCTCGGCTTCCGCGGTCCGCTGACTGACAGCTGGAACTATGACGTTTACGGCCAGTACTACCGGGTCAACCTCGTTCGTTCGTACCTCAACGACTTCTCGGTCACGCGGCTCAACCGCGCCCTCGATGTCGTAGACGCCGATCCAGGCCCGGGCGTGAACCCGCAGTGCCGCTCATTCGTCCTCGGCACCGACCTGAATTGCGTTCCGTACGATGTCTTTACGCCAGGCGGCGTGACGCAGGCGGCGTTGGATTATCTGCAAATCCCGCTCTTGCAGCGCGGTGAGGCGACGCAACAAAGCGTCGTCGCCACGGCCACCGGCGACACTGGTTGGCACACGCCATGGGCCGAATCCAACCTGCAGATGGCGCTCGGCCTCGAATATCGCCGCGACCTCATCAATGCGGTCGTCGACGAGAACTTCGCCACCGGGAACGCTTCGGGCCAAGGCGGACCGACGCTTCCGCTTTCGGGTGAAACGGACGTGTTCGAGTTCTTCGCCGAAGGCCGGTTGCCCATCTTCGAGGGTGCGCCGTTCGCGGACCTGATGTCGATCGACGCCGCCTATCGCTACTCGGAGTACGGCTCGGGCATCAATACCGACACGTGGAAGGTAGGGGCCGACTGGGCGCCGACGGAAGGCATCCGCTTCCGCGGCAGTTACCAGCGTGCGGTGCGGGCGGCCAACGTCATCGAATTGTTCTCGTCCCAAGGGTTTGGCCTGTTCGACATGGCTTTCGACCCGTGCGACGACCTCAACGATGACGGCATTCTGAACAACAGCAACCCGGCAAGCTGTATCGGCTTGGGCGCCCATCAGGTCTCCCTTGTGCAATCTGACAGCGGCGCGTTGGACAGCCCTGCAGGTCAGTACAATGGCTTGTTCGGCGGCAACCCGCTTCTGGAACCGGAGGAAGCCGACACCTACACGCTCGGCTTCGTGCTCACTCCGACCTTCCTGGAAGGGTTCCAGCTGTCGGTCGACTACTTCAACATCGACTTGGTCAACGCTGTCGGCACGACCGGGGCGACGAACACGATCAACGATTGCTTCGTTAACGGCAATGCGGCGTCGTGTTTGCGCATCATTCGTAACCCCGGCACCGGCCAGCTCTGGATCGGAGCAGGCCGCGTCGAAGACCTCAGCACCAATATCGGCGGCACGACGACATCCGGCTACGACATCAACGCCAGCTACGGTTTCGAGATCGGCAGCCTGGGATCGATGAGCCTGGCACTGGTGGGAACGTTGCTCGAAGAGCTCATCACCGATCCGGGTTCTTCGACAGGCGCCCTGCCGTTTGACTGTGTTGGCGGCTTTGGCGCAGACCTTTGCGGCACGCCGAACCCGGAATGGCGTCACCGTTTCCGCGTCGGCTGGGAAACGCCGTGGGATCTGGAGCTGTTTGCGACTTGGCGCCACTACGGTGAAGTGGAGCGCCGCTCGGTCACGAACGTCATAGTTCCCGATACTGTGGCAAATAGGCTCGACCGCGAGTTCGACGCCGAGGACTACCTCGATCTCGCCGGCACGTATTCGGTGCGGGATAACGCGACACTGCGCTTCGGTGTCAACAACGTCCTGGACAACGATCCGCCGATTTCCTTCGCGGTGGGCGCGGGCGCCGGCAACGGCAACACCTACCCGCAAGTCTACGATGCGGTTGGCCGGTGGGTGTTCGTTGGTCTGGCCGTCGACTTCTAAGTCGAGACGTCGAACCCAAAATGCTTGCGGCGGGCCTTCGGGCCCGCCGCTTCTTTTTGAGCTCGTGCAAAGCACGGGTAGGGTCGTGAGTGGGATACGCGGTCTCGCGCCTTGCGGCGCTTAACTCCAACGCCCCGGCATTCGCCACGACAATAGACCCCGGCACTCCTCCCGCTTACGCGGGAGTTCAGCCGGGGATCGCGCCTCAATCTCAAGCGAGCGCAGCTCCAGGCTGCAGCGCTTCACGCGCCGGCGTCGTATTCGTTCAGCGCGGTCATCATCTCTGACACCATGTCGCGCTCCGCCACGCTCATCATCGGATTCCAGACATCGAAGATGAGGATCGTGCGAACCTGGTCGCTATCGTTCCAGGCTTCGTGCTCGATGGTGTCGTCGAACACCCAGGCTTCGCCCATGCGCCAGTCGCGCGTTTCATTGCCGACGCGGAAGCGGCAGCCGTCCGGCAGCACGAGCGGAAGGTGTACGATCAAGCGCGTGTTGGATGAACCGGTGTGCGGCGGGATGGTGATGCGCGGCGCCAGAACCGAGAACATCGCCGTCGGCCCGTAGCCCGGCTGGTGCGCCATCGGCAGGCCCTCCAGCAACGCGCTGGTGCGCGGGCAGCGGGCGCAATTGTCGTGCTGGCGCACGCCGTCGCGCCACATGAAGAACGTGCTCCAGGTCGACGAATGATTGAGTTCGACCCATTGGTTCACCGGCGCGCCGGGCGGCATCTGAATATAGGGCGCGAACTTGGCCTGGTCCTCGCGGAGCACAACCGCAAGTTCCTCTCGGATCATGTCGGTGGCGGCTTCCAGCTGCGCCAGCCAGGGAAACAATGCGCGATCGTAATAGGGGATCGGCGGCAGCTGGGGGAAATAGAGCAGGATCGGGTCCTGGAACTGGCGCCGCCTTACACCCGCCAGGATATCGAGGCATTCATCGAAGCGATCGAGTTTCTCACCGGCGAAGTTTGCGCGCGCCTGCGCCGTGCGGTCGCGCAAGTGCGCCGCGAGCGCCTGCGCGTTCTCGGCGACCATTGTCTTTGCCCGCTCATAGGGTGCGCGCAGTGAGGGCGGCAACCGTTCGGGCGCCGGCGCGATCTTGAGCGCATTGCGATACGTACGCGCCGCCGCCCGCGGCTGACCCATCCGCTCGAGCACTGCGCCTTTTGAGAGCTGCGCGGCGAAGAAATATGGATCGATGGCGAGCGCTCGTTCGAGCGCCGCCAACGCCTGCGGCAGCGCGCCCTGCATATTGAACGTGAGGGAAAGGAAGAGGGGTATCTCCGGATCGGAGCGGTCTCCCGCCTCCGCTTGCGCCAGAACGGCTTGTGCGCCGGCAAAATCGCCGCGCTCAATGCGCTGGCGCCCTTCGAAGAAGAGTGCCTTGGGGTGCGAGGGAAAGGCCTGCCGCAACGCGCCCCAGAGCTGGCCGGCCTCATCGAATCGCCCGGTGCGCTCGGCGCGTATGGCGCGCTGTACAAGCTCCTCCGGGGTGGCCGTCATGGCGCCTTTGCTACTGGAACCGCCGGCGCGCCGCTAGAGCGTGATCGCTTGAGACTGAAACTCACGGCTGCGAATTCGCCTCATCCGTGCGTCGCTGCCATTACTGGTCCGGACGCTAGTCAATTGGCGCACGCGCCCATACACCTTGCCCTCGGGACGGATATTGGCTTTGGCGGCGGATTCTCAACTTCCATCTATGCTGAACGAGGCTGCGGCGCTGCGCAGGGCTGGGCGCTTTGCCGAGGCTGCACAGGCATATCAGCGATTGCTGCATCGATGGCCCGATCAGCCGGATTGTTGGTACAATTTGGCCTTCGTGCAGCGCCAGCTGGGACGCTTCGAGGAAGCGCTTGCCGCTTACCGCCAAGCGCTCGATCACGGCGCGCGCCAGCCGGAGGAAATCTACCTCAATCGCGGCGTCATCTTCGCTGACCATTTGGGAGACGTGGACGCGGCAAGGCGCGAGCTGAATGCGGCGCTCGCGTGCAATCCCGCCTACACGCCCGCGCTGCTCAACCTCGGCAATCTGAGCGAGGATCTGGGAGAGCGTGAGGCGGCGACCACCCACTACGAGGCCGCGCTGGCGCACGATCCCGAGTGCTGGATCGCTCTTGCCCGCCTGGCCAACATCAAGAGCGCTGGAGATTCCAACGACCCCTGGATTGGCGCTCTTGAGCGGGCGCTGTCACGACCCGACGTAGCGAGCGAGGACAAAGCGACCTTGGGGTTCGCGCTCGGGGCTGCGCTCGACCGGGCTGGCGCCCATGAGCGTGCGTTTGCGGCCTACACGCGAGCAAACCAAGTGAGTCGCGTCGCCGCCGCCTATGACCGCGCCGCGCAGGAGCAGCTTGTCGATCGCATCGCAGCGGCCTTCCCGGCGCCGCTGCCGGGCGACGCCTCCGGCGCAGAGCCGATTTTCATCTGCGGCATGTTCCGATCGGGCTCCACCCTCGTCGAGCAAGTATTGGCCGGTCACCCGCGCATCACGGCGGGGGGAGAGCTCGACTTCATCCCGCGCCTTGCACATGGGGAAGTGGCGCCCTTTCCAGAGGCGGGGGTGAAATTGGACGCCGCCGCTGCGGCGCGGCTTGCACGGCACTATGCCGAAATGGCCGCCCGTGCGTTTCCGAACGCGGACCTTGTAACAGACAAGAGGCCGGACAATTTCCTCTATATCGGGCTCATCAAGGCGCTGTTTCCAAGCGCCAAGATCGTTCACACCACGCGCCACCCGATCGACAACCTCCTGTCCGTGTTTTTCCTCCAGCTTGATCAGCGCATGAGTTACGCGCTCGATCTCATGGACTGCGCCCACTACTACCGCCAATATCGGCGCATGATGGCGCACTGGCAGTCGCTTTACCCGGGCGATATCGTTGAGTTTCACTATGACGATTTCGTACGCGCGCCCCGCGCGAACGTGGAGCGTCTGCTCGCATTCCTGGGCCTGGACTGGAGCGAGGACTGCCTCGCGTTTCACCGCCGCTCAAACCAGGTGAAGACAGCCAGCGTGTGGCAGGTGCGCGAGCCCCTATACCAGCGCGCATCCGGTCGCTGGAAAAACTATGGCGATCAGCTTGCGCCACTAAAGGCGGAGCTGGCCGAGTTTCTGCCAGGCGAGCAATGGGCGCCCGATCCAGATTGGAGGCAAGCATGATCTTGGAAGTGAAAGACCTGCTTGCGACAGCCGAAGTGGATCACCTGCGCGCACTGGCGGGGCGCATGGCTTTCGTCGACGGCCGTGCGACAAATACCGGTTTCGGGCAGAAGATGAATCTACAAGCCGATCCCCAGGATGCAGCCGCGGCAGAGGCTTCAAAGCTGCTGGCGGAGGCGTTCAGGCGGTCGCGGGAGTTTTGTGATTTCACGCTTCCAAAGCGGATCGCACCCCCGCTCTTGGCTCGCTACGAGCCGGGAATGAAATACGGCCCCCACGCCGATGCGGCGCTGCTGCCCTCAAAGGGCGGACCGCTCAGGTCCGATGTCTCCTGCACGGTGTTCCTCTCCGACCCCTCCAGCTACGAGGGGGGAGAATTGGTGTTGCATTTGGGGGCGCGCTCCGTGGCCATGAAGACGGCCCCCGGCACGGCGATAGTCTATCCTTCGACGACACTGCATGAAGTTGCGCCGGTCCGCGCCGGCGAGCGCCTCGTGGGGATCACATTCATTGAAAGCTTCGTAGCCGATGAAATGAAGCGGGAGGTCCTTTATGAACTCGGGGAGGTGAGTGCGCTGGAGGGCGACAACATGAATTTGATTAATAGGATGCGCCTGGAAGTCGTGCGCCAAAACCTTACAAGGCGGTGGTCGGGCGGCTGAGGGGCCGCTTGATTTCATAGCCAAACTTCCGACACGGGGGACCAAGACCTGCCGTCCAAGCGGAATGGGGTTTGAGGCGCTCACAAAGCTCGGATTTGACCCCGTGGCGGCGCTTGACGGGGAGGGGGTGCGTCCGTATTTTCCGCGCCTCATTCGGAACGGCTGCCCATGCCAAGACGGCTAAGGGCCCCGCCGACTGGACCTAATACGTAGCGCGCCACATGGCGGCTCCACTGGGGCCGCTGGGCGCGCTTCTTGAGTTTGGTAGAACGGGAAGAGAAAAGGGCTCGATGCCGACGATCAATCAATTGATCCGCAAGCCGCGGTCACCAAAGCCGGTGCGCAACAAGGCGCCAGCCCTCAAGGCGTGTCCGCAGCGGCGTGGCGTCTGCACCCGGGTCTATACCACGACGCCAAAGAAGCCGAACTCGGCTTTGCGCAAGGTCGCCAAGGTGCGGCTGACCACGGGCATCGAGGCCGTGTGCTACATCCCGGGCGAAGGGCACAATCTGCAAGAACACTCCGTTGTGCTCATCCGCGGCGGCCGGGTGAAGGATTTGCCGGGCGTGCGCTATCACATCTTGCGCGGCGTGCTCGACACCCAAGGCGTCAAGGACCGCAAACAACGTCGCTCGCTCTACGGCGCCAAACGACCGAAATAAGGAAACATCATGTCTCGCCGTCACCGCGCCGAGCCGCGCGAAGTTCTGCCCGATCCCGTTCATGGCGATATCGTGCTCACGAAATTCATGAATTACGTCATGTACGAAGGCAAGAAGTCGGTCGCGGAGCAGATCGTCTATGGCGCGCTCGATACCGTCGAGAAGAAATTGAAGCGCCCGTCGATCGAGGCGTTTCACGATGCGTTGGCCAATGTCGCGCCTGCGATCGAAGTTCGTTCACGCCGAGTTGGCGGGGCAACCTATCAGGTGCCGGTCGAAGTGCGTCCGGAGCGCCGCCAGGCGCTGGCGATCCGTTGGCTCGTCGGGGCGGCGCGCTCGCGCAACGAGAACACAATGGAGGAGCGCCTCGCTGGAGAGCTCATCGACGCTTCCAATAATCGCGGCAACGCTGTGAAGAAGCGCGAAGACACCCACCGGATGGCCGAAGCCAACCGCGCCTTCTCTCACTATCGCTGGTAATCGCTGGAGCGCCGGCTTCCAGCCGGCATACGGACAAGCCGGCTGAAGCCGGCGGTCCGAACATGGAAGAATCTCCCATGCCCCGACAGTACAAAATCGAAGACTACCGCAACTTCGGCATCATGGCGCATATCGACGCCGGCAAGACGACGACAACCGAGCGGATCCTGTTCTATTCAGGCAAGAGCCATAAGATTGGGGAAGTCCACGATGGCGCAGCCACCATGGACTGGATGGAGCAGGAGCAGGAGCGCGGCATCACGATTACCTCGGCCGCCACGACGACGTTCTGGCATGGCAAGCGCCTCAACATCATCGACACGCCCGGCCACGTCGATTTCACCATCGAGGTTGAGCGCTCCCTGCGCGTGCTGGACGGCGCGGTCGTCGTGCTTGACGGCAACCAGGGTGTTGAGCCGCAAACTGAAACCGTCTGGCGCCAGGGCGACAAATACCAAGTGCCTCGCATCATCTTCGCCAACAAGATGGACAAGATCGGCGCCGATTTCTTCAATTGCGTCGCTGACATTAAAAAGCGTTTGGGCGCGCGGCCGGTGCCGCTGCAGCTGCCGATCGGAGTAGAATCGCAATTTAGGGGTCTGGTCGACCTGGTCGAGATGAAGGCAATCCTCTGGAAGGACGAATCCTTCGGCGCGAAGTTCGACATCGTCGAAATCCCCGATGACCTGAAAGAGAAGGCGATCGAGTACCGCAACGCCTTGATCGAAGCGGCCGTCGAGATGGACGACGAGGTGATGGCCGCTTACCTCGATGGCCACGAACCCGACATCGCGACGCTGAAGCGCCTCATACGCCTCGCCGTGCAGAAAGCGGCCTGGTATCCGATGCTTTGCGGTTCGGCGTTTAAAAACAAGGGCGTGCAGCCCTTGCTCGACGCCGTTGTCGACTATCTGCCGAGCCCAAACGACCGTCCGGCCATCAAGGGCGTGGACATGGACGATGCGGAAAAGGAGCTCATCCGCAAGTCCAATGATTCCGAGCCGCTCTCGCTGCTCGCCTTCAAGATTATGGATGACCCGTTCGTCGGCACGATCACATTCTGCCGCATCTATTCCGGCGTGCTCAACGCGGGCGATGCATTGCTCAATTCCACGCGCGACAAGAAGGAGCGCGCGGGCCGCATGCTGCTCATGCATGCCAACAATCGCGAAGACATCAAGGAAGCTTATGCGGGCGACATCGTTGCGCTCGCGGGCCTGAAAGAAGTGCGCACGGGCGACACGCTCTGCGATCCGCAGAAGCCAGTGATCCTGGAGCGCATGATTTTCCCCGAGCCCGTCATTGAAGTGGCGGTGGAGCCGAAATCAAAGGCCGATCAGGAAAAGCTGGGCGTGGCTCTCGCTAAGCTTGCGGCGGAAGATCCCTCCTTCCGCGTCTCGACCGATCAGGAAAGCGGCCAGACCATCCTCAAAGGCATGGGCGAACTCCACCTCGACATCAAGATCGACATCCTGCGCCGCACCTACAAGGTGGAGGCCAGCGTGGGCGCGCCGCAGGTGGCGTATCGCGAGAAGCTCGGCCGCGCTACGACGATCACTTATACCCACAAGAAGCAAACCGGGGGTTCGGGTCAGTTCGCCGAAGTGAAGATTGAATTTGAGCCGGGCGAGCCGGGTTCAGGTTTCAAGTTCGAGAACAAGATCGTCGGCGGCAACGTGCCTAGAGAATACGTGCCTGGCGTGGAAAAAGGCCTCAACATGGCCAAGGAGAACGGCCTGCTTGCCGGCTTTCCGGTGATTGACGTTACTGCGCGCCTGGTCGACGGCAAGTACCACGACGTTGACTCCAACGTCCTGACCTTCCAGATCGCGGCACAGGCTGCATTCCGCGAGCTCAAGGAAAAGGGCGATCCGCGCTTGCTTGAGCCGATTATGAAGGTCGAAGTCACCAGCCCCGAAGAATATGTCGGTTCGGTGATTGGCGATCTGAATTCGCGGCGCGGCATGATCCAGGGCCAGGATATGCGCGGCAATGCCACCATCATCAACGCTATGGTGCCGCTCGCCAACATGTTCGGTTACGTCAACACGCTGCGCTCGTTCTCGCAGGGCCGCGCTTCCTACGTGATGGAGTTCGACCATTACGAGGAGGTGCCGAAGGCGGTGAGTGCGGAAGTGCTGGCGAAACTGCGCTCTTAAGGCGCGATCAGAGGGCCGCTCTCTGGAGCGGCCCTTTTTTATGGTGCTTCAACATCACCGTCATCCCGGAGCCACGAAGTGGCGTCCGGGACCTAGGGGCAACGTACGGCGCTTTGAGACTCCTGGGTCCCGGGTCTCGCTCCGCTCGCCCGGGATGACGGCTGGTTCGATATTCGCCGGGAGCGGACGTTAAGCCAACGCGGGAGGTGGACCAAAGCGGTTAGCCTCTGCTTGGCCCTTCCTGACGATCACAAAGATCGCGAACAGCATCCAAAGGCCATTCCCGATCATCACAATTGGAAACAGGCCCGCCATGTCCAATCCGGCCGAGTGTGCGACTCGCGCGAGCGCATAGCCGAACACGCCAGACGCAAAGTCCATCACTGTGAACATCGGTGCTGCGAGAACTGCGAACAGGACTAACGGGATGAACGCGGACCATCCAAGGTCATGCACCCTTTGCGCAAAAAGCGCTGACAAGGGGATGAATCCAGCACCGATCAGAATGAAGCCTATCGCATTGATCGTATCGAAGTTCGTCGAACTCAAGAGCATCAACGGTCCGAGCACGAGCATCCCGACCGCTCCGCTGACAAAGCACAGCGCAACGTAACCACCGAAAAAGGTGTGCCGCCCGATCCGGCCTTTCCATGAAAAGAAATGCCGCCAGCCGGGAAGCCAAGCCCCAAATCCACTCAAGTTCGCCCCCGAGGTCGCACTGCTATGCGCTTCAATCGCAAGCGATCATGCTCTCTAGAACTGCTTGCGCAAACTCATTTGCACAACGCGCCCGAGCGGCGAGAGATAGCCTTCCTGGTATGCAACTGGCGTTGCGCCCATGGAGTCGCGAACATCGATTGCGCTGTCGGTGATGTTTTCGACCCCAAACACGAGCCGCGCGCCGCGCAAATACGGGGCTGCGCTCAGCAAGCTCGGCCGTTGATCGAAATTGACGAACGCGCGCGCGTTGATGGTCCAGCGATCGGAGAAATCGAGCGCGCCACCGCTTGCGATCGGAATGGTGTAGCCTTCGGTCCACCCACCGTTGAAGCGCAAACCTAGGCCGCGATAAAAAAGGCCGCCCTCGAATTCGATCGAGCTGGGCGGTTCGCCGCCGCCGCTGAGGCCGCCGCGGTCCAAGAGATCGATGGGCGCAAGGCCCGGTGCAAAATTGGCTTCGTCGGAGAGGCGGACACGATGGAATACCGAAAGGTTCCAGCGGCCGGCGGCGGCGCTTGCGCCCCCGCCCAGGCCCGCGCGTCGTTCGGCTGGCGATGGACCTGCTTCTCCGGTGTGAGGGGATGGCGGTTCATTCGATGCGGGGCGCGCCGTTCCGGTTTCGCCAGTACGAGGCGCCTGGCCGCCAATCGGGCGCGAAAAGCTCATGCCCCAACGAATTGTCTCTATGTCGCGCTGGGCCAAGTTGATGGGCCGTGCGTCGAGTGCAACGAGAACCCCGCTCAGATCGCGCGTGTAGCGCGTGGGAAAAGCGACCTCCGTTTCGGGGAGCGCGGTGGGAAACGCCACGATCGCATTGGCGGATTCGTTCCGCGCCCAACTTAAGGAGAGCGATAGACCCTGCCCCTGCTGCGGGGAAAAGTTCGCATTGAACGTGAGATCGTTGCGCTCTTCGGCCCCAAGTGTGGGGTTGCCTCCCGTCGTGCGGAGGATCGAAACGGTCTCGCCGCTGGCGACGTCGAAGAAGGAAACGCCAGGCGTGAGCAGGATCGGATCGCCAAGTTGTTGCAGCGTCGGCGCAACCTCACTTGCCTCTGCCTGCAGTGAAAATCGCAACGAGCGAAGCGGCGACCACGAACCGCCGAACCCTAGGCTCTCAAGGGCGGCAAACTCGCTCGGCTCGCTCCAGGATGCGGTTGTGTTCAGCGAAATGTCGCCAATGGCTTCGCCAAATTCGCGCCTGCGGCTTGTGATTGGCGTGATGAGGGTGGCGCGGCCAGACGGCGTCGTACGCTCAAGATCGGCGCTTGCCGCGCCAAACGGCGTCGTGGAAATACTATCGATCGTACGCTGCTCGACGCCGAACCGCAGAGCGGCGCGCACCGGTCCGGCTGGCGCGTCGAAAATTCTTCCGTTTGCTGTGCCCATGAACTCCAACAGGCTTTGCTCGGAAGTCGTGCTCGCCGGCGCTGCGCCGCCGAAGGTCAGGCTTTCCTGGCGCGTGAAGTCGGCCGTTCCGGTGGCTGTCCACTGCCATCCTCCGCTGGCGCCGTCGAAGGCGGCTGCCGCACGCGCACTCTGTGTTTGTGTTTCGCGTTCGAGCAGGGATGCGCCGGCAAGACCCAATGATGATTTCTGGTCGGCATCCTCTATTCTCAGGGATAGCGCGCCCGTAACGCGTTCGCTTAAGGCGCGCGCAAACGTGGCGCTGCCCCGCAGGCCGGTGGTTTCAGGCGCTAACGTACGAAATGCACGCGCGTCGGGCCCCACGCTCGGCGGCGCGATCCCGCGTTCGAATTCGGTGACCGAGCTTGCAGTGTCGGCGTTGACATTGAACGCCAAGCGGTCGCCCTCGTTGATGTCGGTCGAGCCGCCTTCGATGCGCATTGTGGCGCGTGCGTCTCTATCGGCGCTGCCGCTGCCTGCCTCGATCGTGTCGGCGTGAAAGCGCCGGTCAAGCACGATATTGACGACGCGTTGATCTGGCGAGAATCCGTATTGCAGTGAGAGCTGTTCGTCGAACACCTCGACGCGTGAAATCACATCCGCCGGCAGATCGCGGATTTCTTGCATGCCGCTAGTGCGCCGGCCATTGATCAAGATGACAGGCATGCCAGAACCGCGTATCGAGGCTGAGCCCGTATGGGGCGCAACAGCTGCAAGGATCTGAAAGATCGATGTTGCGCCGTACGAGCGGACATCGGATGCCGTGAACGTGGTCTCCGGCTGAAAATCGCCCGGCACGCTGCCGCGCGGCCGCTCGGAGGTCACGACGAGTTCGTCTTCTTCGTTGCGAGCTTGCTCCTGCGCCCACGCAGCGGGGGCGGCAGCGAGAATAGTGAGGGCTGAAGCGAGGCGGCGCGGCATCGGAGCGTTCCCTAGCACGCAAGACGTGACGGAAGACAATGACAGCCGACAAAAACGCCCCGGCGGGTAAGGCCGGGGCGTTTGAGTTCGTTGCGAATGACGCCTCAGCGCGGTGTTGGGCCGCCGCTGCCAAACAGGAGTTCGAGATAGGTTGGATTGCGACGCTGCAAGCTGGCGCCGGAACGGTTGCGCTCGATCAGCGTGCCGCCGCCGAAATTCCATCGCGCGCCAATGCCGAGCGCGTCAATTTCCGTGCCGCTTGAATCGATGCGCTGCCAGCCGCCGTGGAAGCTCACGGGCGCGCCGGACAATTGAACCTCCGCGCCGAGGCCATACGAGGTGTAGTCGTCGTCTGAGCCAGGGAATTCGAGGCTTCCGCCGCCGATATTGCCTTGGAATGAGAAATTGTCGCTCACAAAATGGCGGGCTTCGAGGTCGAGGCTCGTGTTTTGCACGGCGTCGTCAGTGTCAGCATAGCCGAGCGATCCGCTCCACGTCGTATTGCCTGTGTACAGCTGGCCGCCGAAACCGATCGCCCACTCATCGACGTAACTCCCTATATCGATGGTGTCATAACTGACGAAGCCGCCGATCATGTGGCGATCGTTGCGCATGAATAGGTGCCCCTCGATGCCCCAATAATCGCCGCTGCTGGACGCATCAAGATTGGCGTAGTGCGCATTGATTTGCACATTGTCACCCAGCAGCAAGCCACCGCTGAGCGCGGTCGTGTCGAGATCGCTGGAGCCGCCGCCGTCGGTATTCAAATAGGAGAGGCCCACATACCCGCTTTGCGCGTGCGCGGCGTTGGCCATCATCAACGCGGTGGCGGCCACTCCAAGTGCGATGCTTTTCTTCATACGACTTTCCTTTCGAGTGTTGGGCCTATCCCTTTGGCCCCGTCCCCCGGATGCTCGCTAAGTGCCCCAGTTCGTAAGTCCTTCTCAAGGCGATCACTTACACTTCTGTCGATAGTGTTGCTGAAGGGGCACAACTGGCGACACTAAAATGAAGGCGCCGCAAGGATCGAAAGAAAAACGCCTCGGTCAAAAGACCGAGGCGTCAAAGGTATGCGAAGATAAGTGGGAGTCAGAAGCTGATGCCGGCAATACCCGCCTGGCTGGCGCCGCTGCGGTCGCGGTCAAACAGCGAAGCGCCCCAGTTGTAGCGGACCGAGACCATCACCGCGTCCGACTCGATGCTGGCGCTGTCGAACTCGGTGCGGCGGTAGCTGGCCGCGACGCTGACCGGGATGCGATCGCACAAATACTCGCCGCCGATGCCGTAGCTCACCACATCGTCATCGCTGCTGGCGAAATCGATATTGGCCCATCCCGCGCTGGCTTGCAGACGGAAATTATCGGTCGGGAACACGCGTGCTTCGACATTCACGCCGTAGCCGTCGGCGTCGAGATCGTCATTGTTGCCGTAGACAAGCGCGCCCGCGAGCGTCCAGCGGTCGAAAAACTTGTTGGCTTCAAGGCCGGCGGTCCAGGTCGTGCTGGAATCGGAGTCGGACACGCCCACGAAGCCGCCGAAAAGGTGGTTGTCGTTGCGTGCATAGATGTGGCCGGTAAGAGCCGTGGCGGTATCGGAATCGTCGGCATCGAGCACCGCAGCGTCGACTTCGAACGTGATCGAACCCGAGCCAGCGAACGCGACCGCGCCTTCGACGCCATAGGCGTCTTCATCGGAGCTGCCTGCTTCTACGTTTGCATAGACGACGCCGGCGTAGCCCGTTTGGGCCGCCGCGACGCCGGGAAGGGCGACGGCCAGCAATGCGGCCGCGCCGATGATCCATGTGCGCATGATTGTTACTACCCTTATTGAGTCCCCGTTCTGGAGCTCCCAGGATGCGCGCGGGCGAAAGCGGAGCAACGACGTGCTCCGACAAGGCGAGCTGTTTGGTTAGCGCAGATGCGTCAAAGCCACAGGTAACCTTATGACATGCTTGTCGTTTTCACTTGTCAGGGGAATTACGCGACAATGGCGCGCGCGCGACCGTTCGATGATTACCGCTCGACGCCGCTGATCTCGCCTTTTCGGGCGCGGAGAATCCCTGCACCGATGCCGGCCGGAGCGCAGTCCCGCGCCAGGTGGAGGTGAGAATGCCAGCTGCGATTTCGTGCGTCACGTTGCCCGTCGATGATCTGCAGAAGTCGCTTGCCTTCTATAAGGGGCTCGGCCTTTCGGCCGAGGAACAGGACGCAGATCACGCCGCGTTCAATCTCGACGGCGTCTATCTGGTTCTGCTCAATCGCGATGACTTCGGCGACTACGTTGAAACTGTGGGGCAGCGTCCAGCCAGCAAAGGCAATGCGGCGGCTATCCTCAGCTATTTTGCCGACAGCCGCGGCGAAGTGGATCAACTCATCGCCAAAGCGAAGGGCGTCGGAGCAAATGCAACCGCTCCGGAGGACGACGAAGGCGTGTATTCAGCGTACTTCACCGATCCGGACGGCCACACCTGGGAAGTGCTCCACGACGCGGGTTGAGCTGATGTGTGAGGCGCCGCTTAAGCAGCGGCGCTCAACGCGGTCTAGATTTCTAGCAGGACTTCGAAGCCGCCGAAGATCATGCGTTTGCCGTCGAACACCTCACTGCCGCCGCTGGATTGCATGCGCGGATCGGCCATGGCCTTTGCCATGCCTGAATCGCGCGTGGCTTTGTCCGGCCATGTGATCCAAGAAAACACGACGTTTTCGTCTTCGCCGCACTTCACCGCCATGTAGAAGTCCGTGGTCTTGCCTTTGGGAACGTCATCACCCCACGTCTCGACGACCTTCAGCGCGCCGGCCTCCTTGAAGACGGGCGCCACTGTCGTCGCCATTTGCCGGTAGGCTTCGCGGTTCGCTTTCGGCACCGGCGCGATATATCCATCAATGTAGGCCATCGAATTGCTCCCTCACGCGCCGCGGAATGCGGCGTCCAGTTTGCCGATATCGAGTTTTCGCATCTGCATGAGCGCGCCCCACATGCGGCCTTGCGCATCCTTGTCGGGCGACCCAATCCACTCACTGATTTTCGACGGAATGATCTGCCAGGACAATCCAAAACGATCCTTGCACCAACCGCACATGCTTTCCGCGCCGCCTTCACCGATGAGCGCGTTCCACAACCGATCGATCTCTTCTTGGGTGTCGCACGTGACGACCAGCGACACGGCCTCGCTGAGCGGAAACCGCGGGCCGCCGTTCAGCGTCGCAAACGACACGCCGTCCAGCTCAAAGCGCGTGAGCATCGCTGTGCCTTCCGGCAAAGGTTGCCCGGGCCCATAGCGGCTCACATGCACAATGCGCGAGTTGGAAAACAGCGAGACGTAGAAATTCGCTGCTTCCTCGCCCTTGTTGTCCATCCAAATACAGGTCGAAATGCGTTGGGGCTTGGCCATTGCGTTTTCCTCCTAAGCCAGCGTTTGAGCGAGTGCGTTGAGCTGATCCGCGGCCGCGTTCCAGCCCTGCTCAAAGCCCATGGCCAAGTGCTGTTGTTTATCGGCCTCGTTCCAATGCCGGGCGCCCCACACCATATGTGTGCGTCCGTCTGGCGTATCGGACAATTCGACAAACCCCACCATGAAAGGCTTGCCGGCCGGACGCCAATCGCCGTCGAAGGCGTCGGTGAAAACGAGGCGGCGGCCCTCGACGACTTCCAAGTACTGGCCAGGAAGCTTGTTCTCCTCGCCATTAGGTCCGTTCATGACCACATAGCTTGCGCCGCCAGGGCGGACATCCAGTTCGGCGTGTGAAACGAACCAGGGTTTTGGGCAATGCCATTGCTTCAACAGGTTCGGCTCAACCCAGCAGCGCCACACCGCCGTGCGCGGCGCATCGATGACACGCGAGACACGGAGTTCGTGATCCGAGGCGGGCGCAACATTGACGGATTTGGTCGTTTGCATTTCCGTTGCTTTGGCGACGTTCTCCGCTGACGGTTCGTTTATCGCCCAGTCGATGCCGAACGAATCGCGCAAGCTGCCGTAGCGATCTCCCCAGAACTGTTTCTCGAACGGCATGGTGATCTCGCAGCCTGCTTGGACTGCGCGTCGCCACCACCGATCGCCGTCGCTGACGACGAGCTGCATCGTGACGCCTTGCCCGCCTTTCGCCGCCGGCTGACCTCGCTCGGGGCAATGATCGCATAGCATGAGGACCCCGCCGTTGATGACAAGGCTGACATTCGCGACGCGCGTGTCGCCTGGCATCCGCGTGACGTCGCCAAATAGTTCGGCCCCAAAAGCGTTCCTGTAGAATTCAATGGCGCGCTCGGCGCCGTCGACGTTGAGGTAGGGAATGACGCCTTGCATCAAGCGCGCCGAGGGATCCGTACTCATGTTGACGTGCTCCTCTTTGAAAACAGCAACTCGATGTAACGCCTCAAATGCGCGATCGATTCGGCGGCGATCGCTGCGCCGCCTTTCGCCTTGGCGAGAATGAACGCGCCCTGGATGACGGCCTGCGTGTGCAGGGCAAGGCTCTGCGCCGTCCAATCTCCCTTGATGCGATGTTTCTTTCGCGCCGCCTCGATGTCCGCCTCGAGCGTGTGCGCATGCCCGCTGATGCTTGCCTCACATGCGGCGCGGATGGCGTCGATTGAATAGGCTTCCTGAACCAGCGTGCCGACGAGACACGTGAAATCCGGCACGTCCCCATGGAGCAGGCCAACACGAAAATCGATGTAGGCAAGCACGCGGTCGAGCGGATCCTTGTGATCGTGATAGGGGGCGGCGGCAAAGAGCGCGCTCGTCGTCTCTGACCAGTATTTGGCCGCGGCAACGGCAAGCGCATTTTTGCTGGCGAAATGGTGGAAGAATGCGCCCTTGGTGAGGCCCGCTGCGCGGCAGAGATCGTCGACTGACGTCGCCGCATAGCCTTGGGTGCGGACCAAACGCAGCGCCGCTTCGAGGAGCTTGGCGCGCGCGTCGCGCTTGTCAGGGGAGGGGGTCACTGCAGCCATAATAGCGCATACCAACCGGTTGGTATGATAGTCAAGCGCCGGGAACCGCTAGCGCCCAAGAGCTTGCCCGCACTCGACCATTGGGGCATAAGCCCTGGCCTTGGCCGGCCGGCGGGCTACCCCGCGCGGTCACCGCTCTTTTGCCTGCCCGCAAGCGACAAGCTGCCAGCGCCGAAGGCGGCGGGAACCAAAGGAGTGTAGCTCAGCTGGTAGAGCATCGGTCTCCAAAACCGAGGGCCGGGGGTTCGAGTCCCTCCACTCCTGCCATCCCAAGGCCTTGCCAGGGCGGGCTACGATACGAATTTGAGCAAGCAGACAGGACACGAAGAAGAGAATGTCGATGGATACCGCCGATCACGAAACCGAACCTAGACGCCGTGGCGGCGGGCCATTTCGTTTTTTCGGTGAAGTACGCGCGGAGGGGCGCAAGGTCACCTGGGCTACACGTCAGGAAGTGACGGTGTCGACCATCATGGTGCTGATGATGGGTATTGCCGCGGCGATCTTCTTTTTCCTGGTCGATTCCGCGTTGCGGGTGGGTATCGGCTTGCTCCTTGATTTGGGCGGTTGAGCATTATGGTCGAAGCACAGGAACAAACAGAAGTCGCAGCGCCCCCGAGTTCCGGCCGCGCGCGGTGGTACATCGTCCACGCCTATTCCAATTTTGAACAGAAGGTCGCCGAGGCCATTCGCGATCAATCGCAGCGGCAGGGCCTCGAGGCTCAGTTCGAGGATATCCAGGTGCCGACCGAAGAAGTCACCGAGGTCGTGCGCGGCGCCAAGAAAGTACGCCAGCACCGCCATTTTCCGGGCTACGTGCTGGTGAAGATGGAGCTGACCGACGAGGCATATCACCTGGTCAAGAATACGCCGAAGGTAACCGGCTTCCTGGGCCAGCAGAACAAGCCCCAACCCGTGAGCGATCGCGAGGTCGAACGGATCCTGGGCCGTGTCGCCGAAGTCGGCGCCGCCAGGCCCCGTCAGCTCATACACTTTGAAACCGGCGAGCGTGTGCGCGTGTCGGACGGGCCATTCCAGAGCTTCGAGGGCCTCGTTTCTGAAGTGGACGAAGAGCGCGGCCGCCTGAAGGTGGCGGTCATGATCTTCGGCCGGGAAACGCCCGTGGATCTCGAATACAGCCAGGTCGAAAAGCTGCGCTAGACCCTGCAGCTGGGATAGCAGAACCAGAGCAGTCCAACCCGTGTTTTCCCGCTGAGGCTAGGGGCGCCGCTTTTGCGACACGCTCTGCAACAGAAATGGGGGTCGGCAAGCCTCCGGTACCCACAAAGCCATTGCCCGCCAGGGCATTCCGAGGTCAACATGACCCGCGCGTAAGCGTGCTGGTATTGGCCAAGCGACGCACCGTGGGAGGACGCCATGTCGATGGAAGGTGGACGTAGGGGGAAGTCCAGGATTCTGGATAGTGTGTCCTTGGCGGCGGTACTGAGTTCGGCCTTCTGGAGCTGCGCGACGCCGGTTCTGGCCCAGGAAGGCCAGGAGGAAATCGTCGTCACGGCGCAGCGGCGCGAACAAGCGTTGCAGGACGTTCCTTTGGCGGTATCGGCCTACAACGCCGAAGCGTTGGACGCCAACAACATAACCAGCACTGCGGATCTCCAGCGCTTGGCGCCGAGCCTCCTGGTCAACAGCTCCAACTCCGAAACCGGCGGTTCGACTATCCGAATCCGCGGCGTCGGCACCACGGGCAACAATATCGGCCTCGAAGGCGCGGTTGGCGTCTTCATCGACGGTGTCTATCGGCAGCGAGCTGGCCTTGCCCTCAACAATTTGTTCGACCTCGCGCGCGTGGAAGTGCTGCGCGGCCCGCAAGGTACGCTGTTCGGAAAGAACACCTCGGCCGGCGCGATCTCCGTCATTCCGAATGCGCCGCACATGGGAGCGTTGGAAGCAGCGTTTGAAGTCGGCGGCGGCAATTATGGCGACCTCGAGTTCCAGGGCATGTTCAATATGCCGATCAGCGAGACGCTCGCGATCCGCATCGCTGGCGCTGGCCAGGAGCGCGATGGATACTTGGAGGATCCGCGGACTGGTCAGGAATCCTATGATCGGGGCCGCGCTCTAGTTCGCATACAGTCTCTGTGGGAGCCGACTAACGACCTTTCATGGCGACTCACCTTCGATGGCGCCATGAAGGACGAATCTTGCTGCCAGGCCCCCTATCGCGTGGTTGCGGGGAGTGCGCAGTTGAACATGCTCCTCGGCGGCGTAGCGGTGCCCCCGCTCGGAGTACAGCCCTTCACCTACACGTTCTTTAACACCCCTGGCGTGCCGACCCCCGAAAGCACAGGCGATTGGGGCATTTCGAGCCACCTCGATTATGACCTCGGCTTTGCCGATCTGCGGACGATCCTGGCGCACCGCGAGTTCGACTCTAAGAATTCCCTCGATGCGGATTTCGGGCCGGCTGACATTCTCAGGCAGAGCTTTCCGGCCGAACAGGAACTCAGCTCAGCTGAAATTCAGCTGACGGGCGAAATAGGCAGGCTCGATTGGCTCGTGGGCGCTTACTACGCCGACGAAACCATCGATCAAACGGTGTCCACGACCTACGGAACGCAGACCGGAGCATTCGTGTCGCTGCTCACTGGTGGTCTCCTGCCACCGGCGTCGGGGTGCCCGCCCCTGGGATTGGGGGCGTGTTATCCGTTCGGCGGCGGCAATATCTCGAACCAGTTCTTCCAAGAGGCCACGTCCTGGTCGGTGTTCACGCACAACACGTTCAACTTCACCGACCAGTTCTCCGCCACCCTCGGGTTGCGCATGAACAATGAGGAAAAGGAGGGCGGCGGCCGCAACTTCATTGTGAACAGCCCGTCCTGCGCGGCGACGCCAGCCGACCATATCACGTGGCTTTTCGCTTTCTCCGCCGGCCTTCGCACTTTGTGCCCAAGGCCGAATTACACGTCGAGCCTCAGTGAAGAAGAACTCACCGGCATCGCCAGTCTCAACTGGTCGCCGACCGACGACGTCATGCTCTATGCCTCCTACAGCCGCGGCTACAAGGCAGGCGGGATCAACCTCGATCGTGATGCGATGATTCGGCCCGGCGGGCCGGTCACACCGACAGGGGTCGTTGTTGGAACGCAGGCGCAAATCAACGCCGCGGCGCTTTTCCTGCCGGAATTTTCGGACTCCTACGAAGTCGGACTGCGCACGCAGTGGTTTGACCGCTCGTTGACGGTCAACCTCACGGGCTTCATGACCGATTACACGGATTTCCAGCTGAACACGTTCACAGGCCTAGGTTTCATCATCACCAACCCTGGTTCGGTGGAATCTCAGGGTGTTGAGCTGGAAACACGCTGGACGCCGACGCCGCATTTCTCGGCGAACCTGAGCACGACATGGGTGGAAGCAAGATATGGCAACGACCCAGCGCTGCTGATTGACCCCGCCGGCCCGCCGCCGGCCCTTGCCGGACAGCAACTGACGAACGCCCCCGACTGGACCGCGACCGGAGGCATCCATTACGAGCATCCGTTCATGTCGTCCGGCAACGTGTTGGCGTTTGTTGACCTCAACGCCCAATACCGGAGCGACTACAACACCGGATCGGACCTCGATCCCCGCAAGTTCCAGGATGCATACACAACGCTGGGCGCCCGCCTCGGCCTCATGGGTCAAGACTCTCATGGCGGCTGGGATGCGTATCTTTGGGGTACGAACCTGACGGACGAGGAAATACACGTCATTTCCTTCAACTCCGTGTTCCAAGCGGGAAGCATTTCGACCTTCCCGGCTGCGCCGGCAATGTACGGCATCACGCTGCGCCGCACATTCAACTGACACTCGAGCGGAAACACTGCGGCCGCGCCCTTGCTGGGCGCGGTCGCTTCGTTTTTTGGGCGTCGACATGGTCCCCGCACGCAAGATATAAACAAGGACGATCCGTGCTTCGGCCGCGAAACGCCGATGGACCTCGAATACAGCCAGGTCGAGAAGCTGCGCTGAGGGGGAGACGGCAGTGCTGAAAGCGATGCCGCGCATCCTGCTTCTTGTTTTCGCGCTCCTTGCAGCGATTGCGGCGGTGTTTGCGCTTTCACCGCCGACGCTTGAGCGCGCGTACTCGCTTTTCCAACAGGACAACACGCCGCGCCCGCCGGTGCAGATCGCGCGCGGCGTTTATTATGTCGGCTCGGTCGACATTGCGTCCTACGCGATCGATACCGGCGATGGCCTCATCCTCATCGATGCCGGCTACGCTGACACCGCACCGCAAGTGATCGCCAATCTGCACGCACTCGGGTTTTCGCCGCACGATGTTCGCATTCTGCTCAACACGCATGCGCACTTCGACCATGCGGGTGGGTTGGCTGAGATCGAACGGCGGAGCGGCGCGCAGCTCTATGCAAGCCCGCTGGACGCCGTTCAGTTGCGGCGCGGCGGCGCCGGTGATTTCTATCTGCGGGACTTCTTCCGTTATCCGCCGGTCAACGTCGATCATGAGTTGCACGACGGCGAAGCTGTGACTCTTGGAAATGTGACGCTCACCGCCCATTTTACGCCCGGTCACACTAAAGGCTGCACCAGCTGGTCGTTTCCGGTGGCGCTTTCGGACGGGCGCACGGCGCAGGCGCTGGTAATTTGTTCACTGTCGACGCTGACCTTCCGGCTCGTTGACAATCCAGCCTATCCAAACATCGTCTCAGATTTCCGTCACAGCTACGATGTGCTCGAACACCTGCCGTGCGATGTTTTCCTCGGCGCACATGGGCGCTGGCTCAATCTCGAAGGCAAACGGGCTCGCGTGGCGCATGGCGAGCGCGATGCGTTCTACGATCCGCCAGGGTGCCGCGCCTTTCTGGATGAAAACCATCGCGCCTTCGAGGCGGACGTGGCGCAGCAAAGCGGGGCTAGCCGTTAGACTAGAGCCGGAGCCGTGCGAAGCTTCCCCGCATGTGGGTGGCTTTGTTTTGCTTTTGGGGTTGGTGCTTGCCGCGCCGGCGACCGCGCAATCTCCCGCACGCCTGTGTTGGCCCATGGCCCCGGTAGCGGTACGCGCCCCCTAGTCAACTTGGCCGCGTCCCCCTATAAGCCCCGCTTCCCGCGTGGGGGGTCTCCAAAAGTCCATTGGGCCAGGCCACACCACGCACCCACTCAGGCGGGCCGGTTTAGCGATCGTCCCGCGTTAAGCGAGAGGCCAACATGGCGAAGAAGGTGCTGGGGCAGATCAAGCTCCAAGTGCCGGCCGGGGCGGCGAATCCGTCTCCCCCGATCGGCCCCGCGCTCGGTCAGCGCGGTTTGAACATCATGGAATTCTGCAAGGGCTTCAATGCCCGCACGCAAGACATGAACAAGGGCGATCCGTGTCCGGTGGTGATCACTTATTACCAGGACAAGAGCTTCATCTTTGAGATCAAGACGCCGCCGGCGTCCTTCCTGATCAAGAAGGCGGCAAAGCTTCCGACAGCGAAGAAGCCGGGCTCGGGCTCGAAGAAGGCCGGCGTCGATGTCGTCGGCAGAATCACGTTCGCTCAGTGCAAGGAAATCGCCAAGGCAAAGGGCAAAGACCTCAACGCCGCCGATCTCGATCAAGCCGCGAAGATGATCGCTGGCACCGCCCGTTCGATGGGCGTGGAAGTGGTGGAGTAGGGCGATGACCAAAACCACCAAGAGAATGGCCAAGAGCCACGCTGGCATCGATCCGCGCAAGCTGCACACGCTCAATGAGGCCGTGAAGATCATCAAGGCGCGCGCGACCAAGGAAAAAGGCGGCGCGAAATTCGATGAGACCATCGAAGTGTCGATGAATCTCGGCGTCGATCCAAAATATCCCGATCAGCAAGTGCGCGGCGTCGTCTCGCTACCCAACGGCACGGGCCGCACGGCGCGCGTGGCTGTGTTCGCGCGCGGGCCGAAGGCCGACGAAGCCAAGGCCGCCGGCGCCGACATCGTTGGCGCTGACGATCTGTTCGAGGCCATCAATGGCGGCAAGATCGATTTCGATCGCCTGATCGCCACGCCCGACCTCATGGCGCTCGTGGGCCGGCTTGGCAAAGTGCTGGGTCCCCGCGGCCTGATGCCGAACCCGAAGGTCGGCACCGTCACGATGGACGTGAAGAAGGCCGTCGCCGACGCCAAGGGCGGCGCCGTCGAGTTCCGCGTCGAGAAGGCGGGCATTGTCCAGGCCGGCGTCGGCAAAGCGAGCTTCTCTGAAGAGCAAATCCATCAGAACGTGAAGGCGTTCATCGATGCGGTGGTGAGGGCGAAGCCGGCCGGCGCCAAGGGCCTATACGTCAAGAAAGTGGCGATCTCCTCCACCATGGGCCCAGGCGTGCGCGTGGATCCGAGCAACGCGACAGCGTTGTCGTAACAAGCCGGCGGGCCGCCAAGATGGCGGCGGTCCAAGGAATCAAACGCCCCGGTGAAGGCCGGGGCGTTTTGCTTGCAGGCGTCATGCACTATGCTTGAAGGCGTGCATTGTCGGGAAAGCAATTGAGCCTGGTGCGTTGGACATTTGCCATGTTTGCGCTGGCGGCTGCGGTCCCTGGCGGTGCGATGGCGCGCGAACAAGCGGCTGCGCCGGCGGCGTTTGCTGCTGCACGCGCAATCGAGCCACAGCCAAGGGCCTTCATTGATCTGTTCCAGACGCCTGCTTTCGATCAGCGCTGGGAGATCTCTGACCGTTGGCATTCCGGCGATTGGTTCTCAACGGAGTGGCGGGCCAGCCAGACAACGCTGGGTGCGCACGGTGCGGTGTTGACCATGGCGCCACGCGTCGACGATGGACCCAAGCCCTACATCTCCGGTGAAATCGGTTCGCGCGAAGCGTACCGCTACGGCTATTTTGAATCCCGGCTGCGCATGCCCCGCGGGCGCGGGCTGGTGTCGGCCTTTTTCACTTTTGCCCGGTTCGGGGATATCGAGACGCGCCAAGAGATCGACATGGAGCTAACCGGCTACGATACGCGACGGATCGAGCTAGTTTATCATGTCGGCGCGCAGGCACACTTGCAGGTCTTGCAGCTCCCGTTTGATGCGGCAGCCGACTTTCACACTTACGCGTTCGAGTGGCGGCCAAACCGCATTCGCTGGTTCATCGACAACCGCTTGGTGCACACCTCACGCAGGGGCCGCGTCTCCGAACTCACACGCCCCCAGCGCATGTTCGCCAGCCTCTGGAACAGCGAGCGCATGCCGCGCTGGCTCGGCGTCATCGATCCAGCGGAAGCCCCTTGGGAAATGACCATCGCATGCATGGCTTATGCTCCGCGCTACGAGGGCGGATCGCTCTGCGCCGAGTGACTGGCGCCCAGTAGTTAACGGGCGTAAACCTTGCACATCGGCGGGTGGTAAACCCGATGTTCAGGTTAAGTCGTCCCATCGCGATTGCGGCGGTTGGTGCGCTCATGCTTGGCGCAGTGGCTGCTCTTGTACTGATCGCCGACCCCACGCCTCCAGCGCAAAGCGCGATCAGCGCTGCGCGCGCGCCGGCGCGCCACGATTTCTCACACATAAATTTCATCGATCGTTTTGACACCCTCGATGCGGCGCGATGGGCTGCCTCCGATGGTTGGTCGAACGGGGATTGGGTCGAAAACGATTGGCGGCGAGAACAGTTGAGCCTATCGCCGCAAGGGTTGGCAATCACGCTCGCGCCGAGCTTGGGCGGCCGGGACAAGCCGTATTCCTCCGGTGAAATCGCCACCCATCAGGCTTACCTCTATGGTTATTTCGAAGCGCGCATGCGCGTGCCGCGCGGCGACGGCGTCGTCACCGGCCTTTTCACGTTCACGCGCCCTGAGGGCCGCGCGTCCTGGCATGAGATTGACATGGAATTTGTGGGCAGCGACACGCGCGTGCTCGAGCTTGCCTATCACGTCGAAGGCCGATCGAAGAAACACCTAGTCAATCTGCCGTTCGACGCCGCTGACGCGATGCACACATACGCATTCGAATGGCGCCCCGATGCGATCCGATTTTTCGTCGACAACCAGCTCGTGCATGAAGCGCGCGGCGCCCGGGTCGAGCGAATGACCAGCGAGCAGCGTTTCTTCGTCAATCTTTGGAATACCGAGAGCCTGCATCGCTGGACGGGGCGTATTCGTCCACGGGAGGCGCCGTGGACGCTGCATGTCGCGTGTGTTGCGCAGGCGCGCGAGTACCGGAGCGCATCCCTGTGTGCGCCGCCCACCGCGGACGTTTTGGTCAATTAAATGGACGCCGACGGTTGTCGGCGCACACGAGAATTCCCTAAATAGACGGCCCGTCAGCGTCGGCATTGGCGCTGCGTGCTACGACGTCCGCGCGCGCGAGGTGCGCTTTGTCTCATGAGTAGGTCGGGCGAACTAACGTTGGCGGTCGCCATGGTTGGCGCGGCGCTGTGGAATGAAGTGCAGACGCTGCGCGCCAGCATGCCAAGGCCAATCGTTATCGTCGACATTTATGGGGAGACCTCGCCTGGGATCCAAGAAGACCAAGCCGGGGCATGGCGTATTGCGCTTCCGGCCGGTGTGGAGATTGTGCCGTCGCTTTCGCGTTATCCCGAGAGCAGATCGCTTCCGGCGCTGCGGCGACTTCCTTCGCGGGTGCTGCCGATTTTCGTGGATCGCTTTCAATCCCTCGATGAGCGCGATCGGTGGGCGATTTCCGATGGCTGGTCCAACGGCGCCTGGACCGCCAACGACTGGCGCAGGGAGCAGCTTGCGACCAAATCCGGGGCGGGCCTCTTGATTACACTGGCCGCGAACCGGCGGGACGAAGACAAACCCTTCACGTCCGGCGAGATCAGCACACATGAGATATTTCGTTATGGCTATTTCGAGACGCGCTTTCGCATGCCGCGAGGTTCTGGCCTCGTGGCCGGCGTTTTCACGTTCACGCGCGAGGGCGATGGGGACACCTGGGACGAAATAGACATCGAAATGCTGGGCCGCGACACGCGCTCGCTCGAACTGACTTATTTTTCAAGCGGACGCGAACACAAGCACATCGTGGCGCTGCCGTTCGATGCGGCGGACGCCTTCCACACCTACGCATTCGATTGGCGCCCCGACGCGATCCGCTGGTACGTCGATGACCAGCTCGTGCATGAAGCTCGCGGCGCCGACATCGAAAGCATGACCCGGCCTCAGCGCTTCATCGTCAACCTGTGGAATAGCGAGCAGTTGCGCGAATGGGTCGGGCCGATCGAAGCCGTTTCTGGCTCTTGGACGCTGAACGTCACATGCGTGGCCCATGCTGCCGAGTATCCGGGCCAGGCGATCTGCGAACCGGAATAAAGACGGTCTGGAGGTGCACGATGATACCTCCCCCAGATTGCAGAAGGGCTGTGCCCGCGCCCCGTGCCTTCGCGACCGCAGCGTGAAGCCGGCGCTTGCCAAGCTCAGAAATCTGTGCCTGGGCCCCTTGCGGCGCTTCGCTAAAGCGTGCATATGCGCCCGTTCGGCGGGGCGTTAACCCGTCGATCCTGTCCTAGACCGCAGGCGCCACGCACATGGGCCGCCCGAAAGGGTTCTGTGTGCGCGGCTTAAATCGTTGAAAACCTAGGCCAATGGCCCAGGTTTTTGGGCCCGCGATAGACAGAAGCTGACGTTTTTCGGGGTGGGCTGTCAAGCCCGCCACGCAGGCCAGCCTCTGGGACAGGCTGCGCGCGGATCGCGCGCCGCTCGGAGGTTTTTCCACCGGCCGGCCGTTCCGCGTGCGCTAAGGGCGCCCGGATAGGCCGGACGACCCGATGAGGAGACCGCAATGGATCGAGCTCAGAAGGCCGAAACGGTGGAGGCGCTCAAGGGCGTATTCGCTGGGGCCGGCGTGGTGGTCGTCGGCCACTATTCCGGACTGACCGTTGCGGACATGACGGTGCTGCGCAGCCGGCTTCGCCAAGCTGGGGCCGGCCTCAAAGTGGTGAAGAACCGACTGGTGCAACGGGCAATCGACGGCACGGCCAAATCCGCCGCCGTTAGCCTGTTCACCGGCCCCACGGCCATCGCCTATTCCGAGGACCCGATCGCGGCCGCCAAGGTCGCCGTCGCGTACGCCAAGGAGAAGGAACAATTCGTCGTCATCGGCGGTTTGTTTGGCGACCAATTGCTCGACAAGCAGGGCGTGACCGCATTGGCGACGCTGCCCTCGCTTGACGAGATTCGGGGCAAGATCGTGGGCCTGGTCCAGGCCCCCGCGACCAAGATCGCCGGCGTGCTCGCAGCGCCCGGCGGCCAGCTGGCGCGTGTCATCAACGCCTACGCCACCAAGGACGCCGCCTAAGGCCCGTCAATCCGCAATTTTCGAAACGAATAAAACGTCAGAGGATATCATGTCGAAACTGGACAAAATCGTTGAAGACCTTTCGTCGCTGACTGTGCTGGAAGCGGCGGAACTGTCAAAAATGCTTGAAGAAAAGTGGGGCGTTTCGGCCGCCGCGCCGGTGGCCGTGGCCGCTTTCGCGGGTGCTGCGCCCGCGGCCGCTGTGGAAGAGAAGACTGAGTTCACGGTCATGCTCTCCGCTGCCGGCGACAAGAAAATCGAGGTGATCAAGGAAGTGCGTGCGATCACGGGCCTGGGCCTCAAGGAAGCTAAGGACCTCGTCGAGGGCGCGCCGAAGGCGGTGAAGGAGGGCGTGAACAAGGCCGATGCCGAGAAGTTCAAGGCTCAACTTGAAAAAGCCGGCGCCAAGGTCGATCTGAAATAACTCACGCAAAAACCGCGGATGCGCGGGCCGTCGACGACGACGGTCCAGCGCTTCCGCCACTTCGCGTCCTTTTGCAGACGCGACTGAGCGCTCCCTCCGCCCCGCGGGCGCTCAAGAGATGATCCGGGCTCTCGCGGTCGCGAACGCGAGAAGACCGGGCAATGCGGGCGGAAGGCGGCTCATGCTGCCCACGCTGGCGAACCTTATGGCCGGAGGTTCGCATTGAGTGTTGGGCGCACATGGGGAGAGCGATGGCGCTGTCGTTCACGGGTAAGAAGAGAATTCGCAAGTCGTTTGGCAAGATTCCCGAAGCGGGAGCGATGCCAAATCTGATCGAGGTGCAAAAAAGCTCCTACGATCAATTCCTGCAAAAGGACGAGCGTTCTTACGAGCGAATCGACGAAGGCCTGCAGTCGGTTTTCAAGTCCGTGTTCCCGATCCGCGATTTCTCCGATCGCGCCGTGCTCGAATACGTCTCCTACGAGTTCGAGGTTCCGAAGTTCGATGTCGAGGAATGCCAGCAACGCGACATGACCTATGCCGCGCCGCTGAAAGTGAAGCTGCGCCTCATCGTGTTCGAGACCGATGAGGAGACAGGCGCAAAGTCGGTCAAGGACATCAAGGAGCAGGACGTCTATTTGGGCGATATTCCCTTGATGACGGACAAGGGCACGTTCGTGGTCAACGGCACCGAGCGCGTCATCGTCTCCCAGATGCACCGCTCGCCGGGCGTGTTCTTCGACCACGACAAAGGCAAGACACACGCTTCGGGCAAGCTCTTGTTCGCCGCTCGCGTCATTCCCTATCGCGGCTCTTGGCTCGACTTCGAGTTCGACGCCAAGGACGTGATGTTCGTGCGCATCGACCGCAAGCGCAAGCTGCCGGCGACGACGCTCCTGTACGCGCTCGGCATGTCGAGCGAGCAAATCCTCTCGACGTTCTACCAAAGCTCCACTTACAAGCGCACGCGCGCGGGCTGGACGACGCGCTACCGTGCAGAGCGCTGGCGCGGCGTGAAGCCGAACTACGACCTCGTCGACGCCAAGACGGGCAAGGTCGTGGCCGAGGCCCACAAGAAGCTGTCCGCGCGTTTGGCCAGTAAGCTCGTCGAAGACGGCGTCGCTGACATAATGGTCCCGAGCGAGGACCTGTTCGACCGCTACATCGCCGAGGACATCGTCAACCCGGAAACCGGGGAAATCTACGTCGAGGCCGGCGATGGGCTTTCCGAAGCGGTGCTGGCGACGCTGATTGAGGCCGGCGTCGACGAATTGCCGATCCTCGACATCGACATGGCGACAAACGGTCCGTACCTGCGCAACACGCTGAAGCTCGACAAGAACGAGAGCCGCGAACAGGCGCTGTTCGACATCTATCGCGTCATGCGCCCTGGCGAACCTCCGACGATCGACACCGCGGAAGTGTTGTTCAACGGACTATTCTCGGATTCTGAGCGCTACGACCTTTCAGCGGTCGGCCGCGTGAAGATGAACATGCGTCTCGGGCTCGATACCGACGATTCCATTCGCATTCTTCGCCTGGAAGACATCATTGAGGTGCTGCGCACCTTGGCCGAATTGCGCGATGGACGCGGCGAAGTCGACGACATCGACAACCTCGGAAATCGGCGCGTGCGCTCTGTCGGCGAGCTGATGGAAAATCAGTATCGCATCGGCCTCTTGCGCATGGAGCGCGCGATAAAGGAGCGCATGAGCTCTGTCGATATAGAAACCGTGATGCCGCACGATCTCATCAACGCCAAGCCGGCGGCCGCGGCGGTGCGTGAGTTCTTCGGCTCCTCCCAGCTCAGCCAGTTCATGGACCAGACCAATCCCTTGTCCGAAATCACGCACAAGCGGCGTCTCTCGGCGCTGGGGCCGGGCGGTTTGACGCGCGAACGCGCGGGCTTCGAGGTGCGCGACGTCCATCCCACGCACTATGGCCGCATCTGCCCGATCGAAACGCCGGAAGGTCCGAATATCGGCCTCATCAACTCACTCGCCACACACGCGCGCGTTAACAAGTACGGTTTTATCGAAAGCCCATACCGCAGAGTCGTGAACGGCAAACCCACCGAAGAGATTCATTATCTCTCTGCGATGGAGGAGGCCAAGCACAAGATCGCTCAGGCCAACGCCGAGATCGATGCGAAGGGCAGGCTCACTGAAGATCTCGTGCAGGCGCGGGAGTCCGGGGAAGCCCAGCTCATTCCGCGAGAGGAAATCGACCTGATGGACGTGTCGCCGAAGCAGGTGGTTTCCGTGGCGGCTGCGCTCATCCCGTTCCTTGAGAACGATGACGCCAATCGTGCGCTCATGGGATCGAACATGCAGCGCCAGGCGGTGCCGCTTCTGCAGGCGGACGCGCCGATCGTTGGCACCGGCATGGAAGGCACGGTTGCGCGCGATTCAGGCGCCGCCATCACAGCGCGCCGCACCGGCGTGGTCGAACAGGTGGATAGTCAGCGGATTGTCGTGCGCGCGACCGATGAGCGCGACCCGACCAAGCCGGGCGTCGACATCTACCGCTTGCTCAAATTCCAGCGCTCGAACCAGAATACGTGCATTACGCAGCGCCCGATCGTGAAGGTCGGCGATGTAGTTCGCGCCGATGACATCATCGCCGACGGTCCCTCGACCGAACTTGGCGAACTGGCGCTTGGGCGCAATGTGCTTGTCGCGTTCATGCCTTGGAATGGCTACAACTTCGAAGACTCGATCCTGATCAGCGAGCGCATCGTTAAGGACGACGTGTTCACGTCGATCCACATCGAAGAGTTCGAGGTCGCCGCCCGGGACACCAAGCTCGGACCGGAGGAGATCACGCGCGACATTCCAAATGTCGGCGAAGAGGCGCTGCGCAATCTCGACGAGGCAGGCATCGTCGCCATCGGCGCGGAACTCGAGCCTGGCGATATTCTCGTGGGTAAGGTCACGCCGAAGGGCGAGAGCCCGATGACGCCTGAAGAAAAGCTTCTGCGCGCAATTTTCGGTGAAAAAGCCTCCGACGTCCGCGACACCAGCTTGCGCTTGCCGCCGGGCGTCAACGGCACGGTGGTGGAGGTGCGCGTCTTCAATCGCCATGGCGTGGAGAAGGATCAACGCGCGCTGCAAATCGAGAAGGAAGAGATCGAGCGACTGGCCAAGGACCGCGACGACGAATTGGCGATCCTCGAACGCAACATCTTCGGCCGTTTGCAGGAGATCCTGGTCGGCAAGACCGCCGCTTCGGGCCCGAAGGGCTTCAAGAAGGGGACGGTCAGCCAGGAAGCCCTTGACGATCTGTCACACGGCCAGTGGTGGCAGATTGGCCTCGAAGACGAAGCCGCAATGGCCGAGATCGAGGCGTTGAAGAAGCAATATGACGACGCCAAGAAACGCCTTGACGCGCGCTTCGCGGACAAGGTCGACAAATTGCAGCGCGGCGATGAACTGCCGCCGGGCGTGATGAAGGTCGTCAAGGTGTTCGTCGCGGTGAAGCGCAAGCTGCAGCCGGGCGACAAGATGGCCGGCCGCCATGGCAACAAGGGCGTCATCTCAAAAATCGTGCCGGCCGAAGATATGCCGTTCCTCGATGACGGCGCCCATGTCGACATCGTGCTCAATCCGTTGGGCGTGCCGTCGCGCATGAATGTCGGGCAGATTTTGGAAACCCACTTGGGCTGGGCGTGCGCGGGTCTGGGTCGCCAGGTGCGGACCGCGCTCGACGCGCTCGAGCGTGATGGCGACAAGAAGCCGCTCGAAAAGAAGCTGAGGGAAATCTACGGCGACGAGGAATTGCCGAAAGCGACCGAAGAGCTGCGTGAACTCGCACACAACATAGAAAAGGGCGTGCCGGTGGCGACGCCCGTGTTCGACGGCGCCAAGGACAGCGACATCCGTGACATGTTGAAAGCCGCGGGCCTCTCAGAAACTGGGCAGGTGATGCTTCGTGATGGGCAAACGGGCGAAACGTTCAAGCGCCCAGTCACCGTCGGCTACATCTACATGCTCAAGCTGCACCATCTGGTCGACGATAAAATTCACGCTCGTTCGATCGGTCCGTATTCGCTCGTCACCCAGCAACCCCTGGGCGGCAAGGCGCAGTTCGGCGGTCAGCGCTTCGGCGAAATGGAAGTGTGGGCGCTGGAAGCTTATGGCGCTGCTTACACGCTTCAGGAAATGCTGACGGTGAAGTCCGATGACGTTGCCGGCCGCACCAAGGTCTACGAGGCGATCACGCGCGGCCACGACACGTTCGAAGCAGGCATACCTGAAAGCTTCAACGTGCTCGTGAAGGAAATGCGCTCGCTCGGCCTCAACGTGGAGCTTGTCGACGGCGCGCGCCTGAAGGCGGCGGAGTGACGGGCAGAGCCCGTCGTCCCGGAAGCCGCGAAAGCGGATATCCGGGATCTGGTGAAGTTAGTGAGTTTGCCCCTGGGTTCCGGATCGCGCTTTGCGCGTCCGGAATGACGGAAGCGGAAGGCAAGACAAGATGAACGCCATGAACCACGACCTGATCAATTCCACGTTCGGCAACCAGCCGCCGGCGCCGGTGTTCGATCAGATCAAGATTTCGATCGCGAGCCCCGAACAAATTCGTTCGTGGTCCTTCGGCGAGATCAAAAAGCCGGAAACGATCAACTACCGCACGTTCAAGCCCGAGCGTGACGGCTTGTTCTGCGCGCGCATCTTTGGCCCGATCAAGGACTACGAATGTTTGTGCGGCAAGTACAAGCGGATGAAGTACAAGGATATCATCTGCGAAAAGTGCGGCGTGCAAGTGACGCTTCAGCGCGTCCGCCGCGAGCGCATGGGCCACATCGAGTTGGCCGCGCCGGTCGCACACATCTGGTTCTTGAAGTCGCTGCCGAGCCGCATTGCTCTGATGCTCGACATGGCGCTCAAGGACATCGAGAAGGTTCTCTACTTTGAACAATACATAGTCATCGAACCGGGCCTGACCCCGCTCGAGGCTAAGCAGCTGCTCACCGAAGAAGAATATGTCCGCGCTCAGGACGAGCATGGAGAAGACGGCTTCACCGCGATGATCGGCGCGGAAGCCGTTCGCGAGCTGCTGATGGCGCTCAACCTGGAAAAGGAGGCCGAGCAGCTGCGCAAGGAGATCGCTGAATCGACCTCCGAGTTGAAGCCGAAGAAGCTCGCCAAGCGGCTGAAGCTGGTCGAGGCGTTCATTCGTTCGGGCAACAAGCCGGAATGGATGATACTGACGGTCGTGCCGGTCATCCCGCCGGAACTGCGCCCATTGGTGCCCCTCGATGGCGGGCGCTTTGCGACATCGGACCTGAACGACCTCTATCGCCGCGTGATCAACCGCAACAATCGTCTCAAGAGATTGATGGAATTGCGCGCTCCCGACATCATCATCCGCAATGAAAAGCGGATGCTGCAGGAATCCGTCGACGCGTTGTTCGACAACGGCCGCCGCGGACGCGTCATCACCGGCGCCAACAAGCGGCCGCTGAAATCGCTCGCCGATATGCTGAAGGGCAAACAGGGCCGTTTCCGCCAGAACCTGCTTGGCAAGCGCGTCGATTATTCGGGCCGCTCGGTCATTGTCGTCGGCCCCGACCTCAAATTGCACCAGTGCGGCCTGCCGAAGAAGATGGCGCTCGAATTGTTCAAGCCGTTCATCTATGCGCGGCTCGACGTGAAGGGCCTGTCCGGCACCGTGAAGCAATCGCGGCGTATGGTCGAAAAGGAACGCCCCGAAGTGTGGGACGTGCTTGAGGAGGTCATCCGAGAGCACCCGGTCCTCCTGAACCGCGCGCCGACGCTGCACCGCCTGGGCATTCAGGCATTTGAGCCGAAACTGATCGAAGGCAAGGCGATTCAGCTTCACCCGCTGGTTTGCGCAGCCTTCAACGCCGACTTCGACGGCGACCAGATGGCCGTGCACGTGCCGCTTTCGCTCGAGGCGCAGCTCGAAGCCCGCGTGCTTATGATGTCGACCAACAACATCCTTTCGCCCGCCAACGGCAAGCCGATCATCGTGCCAAGCCAAGACATCGTTCTGGGGCTCTACTACCTCTCGATCGTCAAGGACGGCGAGCCCGGCCAAGGCAAGCTGTTCGCCAACGTGGGCGAGATCGAAGCAGCCCTCGAAGCCGGCGTGGTCACGCTGCACACCAAGATCAAGGGGCGCTTTGAAAGCGTCGATGAGACCAACAACCAGGTGCGCCGTACGATCGATACAACGCCCGGCCGCATGAAACTCGCGGAGCTTCTGCCGAAGCACCCAAAGATCGGTTACGACCTCCTGGACACGACGCTGACCAAGAAGGAAATCGGCAACCTGATCGACAACGTCTATCGCCATTGCGGCCAGAAGGCGACGGTCATCTTCGCCGACCGCATCATGCAGCTTGGCTTCCGTGAAGCGTGCAAGGCCGGCATTTCATTCGGCATGGGCGATATGATCGTACCGAAGGCGAAGGAAACTCTGGTCGAAGATACGCGAAAGCGCGTGTCGGAGTACGAAAAGCAGTATGCCGAAGGCCTCATCACAAAGGGCGAGAAGTACAACAAGGTCGTCGATGCATGGTCCAAGTGCACCGACAAGGTCGCCGACGCGATGATGGACGAGGCCTCCAAGCCCAACAAAGAGAAGGGCCGAACGGGCGAACTCAACTCCGTCTTCATGATGGCGCACTCAGGCGCGCGCGGATCGAAGAACCAGATGAAGCAGCTCGCCGGAATGCGCGGCCTTATGGCCAAGCCGAGCGGGGAGATCATCGAGACGCCGATCATCTCGAATTTCAAGGAGGGTCTCTCGGTTCTCGAGTACTTCAACTCGACGCACGGCGCCCGTAAGGGCCTTGCCGATACGGCGTTGAAGACTGCCAACTCAGGCTATCTCACGCGCCGCCTCGTCGATGTTGCGCAAGATTGCATCATCACCGAGGAAGATTGCGGCACCACCGATGGCATCCAGATGACGGCCGTCATCGACGGCGCCGACATCGTCGTCAGTCTTGGCACGCGCATTCTCGGCCGCACGGTCGCCCAACCGGTGCTCGATCCCGGCAACGGCAAGGTTGTCGCGCCGGGCGGCGCCTTCCTCGAGGAGGACCTCGTTGTTGCAATCGAGAAGGCGGGCGTTCAAGGCGTCAAGGTGCGCTCGGTGCTCACGTGCGAAACGCGCACGGGCGTTTGCGGCGCCTGTTATGGCCGCGACTTGGCGCGCGGAACGCCGGTCAATGTCGGCGAAGCCGTTGGCGTCATTGCCGCGCAGTCCATCGGCGAACCCGGCACGCAGCTCACGATGCGGACGTTCCACATTGGTGGTGCGGCCCAGGTGGCCGAGCAATCGGGCATGGAATCGGCGCACGATGGCAAGGTTCGTTTCATCAATCGCAACACGGTGAAGAACCCGCATGGCGATCTCATTGTCATGAGCCGCGGCATGCAGATCGTCGTCGTCGATGAGGAAGGCAAGGAGCGGCAAAGCTTCAAGCTGCCGTTCGGCGCGCGCTTGCGTGTCGATGAGAAGTCTAACGTAAAGCGCGGCGACCGCATCGCCGAATGGGATCCATACGCCACGCCGATTCTCACGGAAGTCGCGGGCAGGGTGAAGTTCGAGGATGTGATCGAAGGTGTGTCGGTGCGTGACGAGTTCGACGAAGCAACCGGCATCACCTCGCGCGTCGTCATCGACTGGCGCTCGACGGCAAAAGGCTCGGACCTCAAACCGGCCGTGGCCGTCCTCAATGCAAAGGGTGCAGTGATCAAGAGCTATCCGCTGCCGGTCGGCGCCATTCTCTCGATGGCAGAGGGCGATGATGTCGCGCCGGGCCAGGATCTGGCGCGCATGCCCACGGGCGGCGCCAAAACCCGCGACATCACAGGCGGCCTGCCTCGCGTGGCGGAGCTGTTTGAAGCGCGCCGGCCCAAGGATCACGCAATCATTTCTGAATCTGATGGTCGTGTGGAGTTCGGCAAGGACTACAAGAACAAGCGCCGCCTGCGCGTCGTGCCGGAAGACCAAAGCCTCGATGCACTCGAGTACATGATCCCGAAGGGCAAGCACATTCCGGTTCAGGAGGGCGATTTTGTCAAGAAGGGCGACTACCTCTTGGATGGCAACCCAGCGCCGCAGGACATCTTGTCGATCATGGGCGTTGAGGCGCTCGCCAATTACCTCGTTGAGGAAATCCAGAAAGTCTATCGTCTGCAGGGCGTGCCGATCAACGACAAGCATATCGAAGTGATTGTCCGCCAAATGCTGCAGAAGGTGGAAGTGATGGAGGCCGGCGACACCGAATTCCTGAAAGGGGAGGCCGTGGAGGCGCTCGATCTCGAAGATGAGAACCGGCGGGTGAATGAGCTTGGCCTCAAGCCGGCCATGGCTCAGCCGATGTTGCTCGGCATCACCAAAGCCTCGCTGCAGACACGCTCGTTCATCTCCGCGGCTTCGTTCCAAGAGACGACGCGCGTGCTCACTGAGGCGGCGTCGTACGGCAAGGCCGATACGCTCGAAGGGCTGAAGGAGAACGTCATCGTGGGACGTCTCATTCCGGCGGGGACGGGCGGACAGTTGCGCCGCTACCAGAAGCTCGCCACTGAGCGCGACGCTCAATTGGCAATCGAGCGGGCGGAAGATGCCGCACGTCTCAGCCGATCGGAAGCTGCCGAGTAAGCAGAGCTAACCGGGCCAGCCCGCGCTTGTGGGCTGGCCCGATAGTGCTTGCCCTAGAGTGAGGTCTGTGCGAAGCGGGCTACGCCATGAGCAGCCCTGTTTCCCATGCGCTGAAGCGCGTCAAGCCATCGGCCACAATGGCGGTGAGCGCGAAAGCGCGCGCACTCAAGGCGCAAGGGCGCGACATCATCGCATTGTCGGCGGGCGAACCCGATTTCGATACGCCCGAGAACATCAAGGAGGCGGCCATTCGCGCCATGCGCGAGGGCAAGACCAAATACACCGATGTCGACGGCATACCCGAACTGAAGGACGCCGTCGCGGCCAAGTACAAGCGCGAAAACGGACTGGAGTACAAGCGTTCCCAGATCAATGTGTCGCCGGGCGGCAAGCCCGTGATCTTCAATGCGTTCATGGCGACGCTCAATCCAGGCGATGAGGTGATCATCCCGGCGCCGTATTGGGTGAGCTATCCCGACATGGCGCTGTTGTGTGGTGCAACGCCGGTGTTCATCGAAACGCGCCTTGAGGAGAGCTTCAAGGTGCGCCCCGAGGCGCTCGCCAAGGCCATCACGCCGCACACAAAATGGCTCTTGCTCAACTCGCCGTCGAACCCTTCAGGGGCGGCTTACACGCGCCATGAGCTGAAGGCGCTTGCGGCCGTGCTGCTCGATTTTCCAAATGTCATGGTGCTCGCAGATGATATCTATGAACACCTGATCTATGGCGATTTCAAATTCGACACGATCGCTCACATCGAGCCACGCCTCTACGATCGTACGCTGACGATGAACGGCGTCTCGAAAGCCTATTCGATGACGGGCTGGCGGATTGGTTTTGCTGGTGGGCCGGAATGGCTCATCAAGGCGATGTCCACTGTGATGGCGCAGACAACGTCAAACCCGTGCTCGATTTCACAATGGGCGAGCGTGGAAGCGTTGAACGGGCCGCAGGATTTCATTCCGAAGAACAAGCGCGTGTTCGAGGGCAGGCGCGATCTAGTCGTGTCGATGTTGAACCAGGCCAAGGGCTTGAAATGCCCAATGCCCGAGGGTGCGTTCTACGTCTATCCATGTGTTGAGGAATTGATCGGCAAGCGTGCGCCGAACGGCGCTGCAATCGAAAACGATGAGGCGTTTGCGACGGCGCTCTTGGACGCTGAAGGCGTTGCTGTGGTGCATGGCGCCGCGTTCGGTCTTTCACCTTGCTTCCGCATTTCCTACGCAACGTCGAACGCCGAACTCGAAGACGCCTGTGCGCGGATACAGAGGTTTTGTGCGAGCTTGAGTTGACCTGGACCGCCGGCGCCATCGCCGGCTTGTGCGGACCAGGTGAGGGGTGAAGGTGCGACTTCTGCCGCTGTTGCGCAAACACAACTCACCCCGCGCTTCGCGCCACCTTCTCCCACAAAGGGAGAAGGACGAAGCGCCTCAATTCTCCAACCCAAACCGCAATCCCGCCTTCGCCTGCAAGCGCTCGATCAACGCCCCGCCCATGGCCGCAGCGGGCGTCCAGATTCCGCCCGGAATCTGTTCGCGCGGCACATCGCGCGTGAGGCAGAGTGCGGTTTCTGAAATCATCTTCGACGTGGAGCCGTAGCCGGGGTCCTTGTCCCCGGTCACAACCGCACGCAAGGAGCGCCCGTCGGCGGCGTCGCCCACGAACAGAACTTCGTACAAGCCGGTTTCGCGTTCGTGCTTGGATGGCCCTTGGCCCGGCTTGGGCAGCGCGAAGCTGCGCAGCAGCGCCCGCGTCGGAGCAAACGACAGAAGCGCCAATTGTGTGCGCGATTGGTTGAGAGCGGCTTTAGCGCGCTTTTCACCGCCAGCGCCTTCCCCCATCAGCTGCATTTCATCGTAGGTGAAGTCGCGGCCGTACCGCCATTGCATCAGCGCGTTCGAGCGATGCACGTTCTTGGTGTTGATCGGCGCCATGATGAACGGCGCCGACCATTGCCCGATGTCGGCGTCATGAACCACGCTATCGCCGTGGGGTTGGCGTGTGTCCGGCGCGCCTGGAACGAGTGCGTAAGGATTGGTCATCGTGCGGAGAACGCTTGGGTCGCGCTTGCCCGCCTCCAACGTCGCAAGCATCGAAGCCAAGGTGCCGCCCGAAAACCCGCCTTTCATCTTTCGCACGCGCCCACGCACGCGCGGGCAGGGCGCGCCAAATCGCTCCGACGCTTGCTGCTGCAAGAACCACACGCCCAGATCGAACGGAATGGAATCGAAACCACACGAAAACACGATGCGTGCTCCGGAGGATTTCGCCTGCGCTTCGTAACGCGGAATCATCGCCGCCATCCAATTGGGCTCACCGCAGAGATCGACATAGTCCGTGCCGGCCTCGGCGCAGGCGGCGACCAGCGGCTCACCATAGAGCTGATATGGGCCGACTGTCGTGATCACCGCCTTCGTGCGTGACGCAAGGGCAGCGAGCGAGGCCGGATCAGCGGCGTTAGCGTGCAGGATCGGCAGCGAAGCGGGCGCGCCGATGGACGTGCGCACGCCTTCGAGCTTAGTCGTGGCGCGCCCCGCGAGCGCCCAGGCGAGGTCGCGACCGACCCCATAAGTACTGAGCAGATGCTCAGCCACAAGCCGGCCAGTGAAGCCGCTCGCGCCAAAGACGATGATTTCGAATTCGCGTTGGGTCATGGGGCGTCTTATGGACCGCCGCCGGCCTCACCTGCAATGGCAACGCTGGCCGACGCGGGCGTGTGCAGTCCATACTCGGTTCCATTCATGCCTCCGCTCGCCATTGCCGCCGCGCTCGTTTCAGCGCTCATCCACGCCAGCTGGAACGCCGCACTCAAGGGCGGGCGCGACCGCGTCACGGACGCGTTCCTGATCGCCGTAGGCGGCTTGATCGTGGGCGGCGCCATCGCGCTTGGCCTCGGCGCTCCGCGCTCGGCGGCGTGGCCCTACCTCGCAGCGTCGGTGAGCATCCACCTCATGTATTGGCTCACCTTGTTCAAAGGCTATGATGCCGGCGACCTCAGCCACATCTACACGCTCTCGCGCGGATCGGCGCCGCTTCTTGTGGCGCTGGGCGCAGCACTCACAGCGCATGAGATTCCACCGCCGGGAAAAGCGCTTGGGATCGCACTGGTCTCGGCCGGCGTGTTAGCTGTTGGGGCCAGTCCGCGCGCGCCGCTGCGGGCAACGCTGTGGGCGCTGGCGACGGGGCTATGCATTGCTTCGTACTCGCTGGTGGACGCGCTCGGCGCGCGCGTGGCCGGAAGTGCTGCGCTTTATCTGGGTTGGACGAGCGGCCTCATGTCGGTTCCGATGATTACGTTTGCGTTCCTGCGCCGGGGTCGGCGCTTGGTTGCGAGCGCTGCGATCGCGCCCTGGCGCGGCATCGGCATCGGCGTGATCAGCTTTGCCGGCTATGGCCTCGTTCTCTGGGCGCAGACATTCGCCCCGATCGCTCAGGTGACAGCGCTGCGGGAAACGTCGGTCGTGTGGGGCGCCTTGATCGCGTTTGTGTTCCTGCGCGAGCGCCTCGGCGCGCGCCGCTGGGCGGGCGCGCTGATTGTGGCGGCTGGTGCTGGCCTCATCGCGTTCGGCTGAGTAAGGTCGGCCGCGATGGGCGATCTCCACATAATCCGCATCGAAGACGCCATGGCCCTGGTGCGCGTCGGCGTGCCTGAACCCGAGCGCGCAGCGCAGCAGGAAGTGCGCATTTGTGTGGCGCTCGCGCTTGGCGAGCCGCCACATTTCCCAACACATGACCGGATCAGCGCGACAGTCGATTACGACCGCATCCTCCATTTCATCCGCGATGATCTCGGCGCGCCGGCGCATTTGATCGAAACGCTGGCCGATCGCGTCGCGGGGCATTGCCTTTCGCTGTCGGAGCGCACGCGGTGGGTCGAGGTGACGGTGAAAAAGCCGTCCGTGCTTTCAGGCGATGGCTTGGTGGCGGTGACCATACGGAGGGAGAAGCGGTGATGAGGAAGGCCACTCGTCCTCCCCCGCGAGGGGGAGGTGGCGCGCGCGCAGCGCGCGACGGAGGGGGCGGCGGCGCAAGGCGGAGCTTCCTCCCCCTCAGTCACTCCGCTACGCTTCGTGACAGCTCCCCCTCCGGGGGAGCACGACAACAACCATGACCTGGGCTCTCGTCACCGGCGCGGGGCGGCGCTTGGGGCGTGCTGTGGCGCTCGAACTCGCAAGCGCGAACTGGGGCGTTGTCGTGCACTACAACACGTCCGCGGAAGCAGCGAGCAGCCTCGCAGCGGAGATCGCAGGAGCGGGCGGGAGCGCAGTAGCGCTGGGCGCCGACCTCGCCGACAAGGCCGCGCGCCATGGCCTCATCACGCACGCGGCGCAAAAGGCTGGCGCGCCGATCACGGCGCTCGTCAACTGCGCGGCGATCTTCGAACACGACACCATCGACACGCTGAGCGAAGAGGCGCTGCAGCGCCACATCGCGCTCAACACATTCACGCCGGCATTGTTGGCGCGTGAGTTCGCCGAAGCGCTGCCGGAAGGCGCGCGTGGCGCCGTCGTGAACTTCCTCGACTTCAAGCTCGCGAGCCCATACCCCGATCACTTCTCCTACACGCTCTCGAAATACGCACTGGCTGGCGCGACCGAGTTGCTGGCGCGTGCGCTGGCGCCGCGCGTGCGCGTCAATGCTGTTGCGCCGGGGTATGTGTTGCCCGCGCCGGGGCAAAGCGAGGAAGATTACAAACGCCTGCACGGCGACACTCCCCTCGCGCAAGGGCCGAGCCCGCAAGACGTGGCCGACGCCGTGCGCTTCCTGATCGAAAACCAGGCCGTTACCGGGCAAACGATCTATGTCGACAGCGGCAGGCGTTTCCGCAGCCACGAGCGGGACATGGGGTTCATGTGAACGGCGGTCTTGCGCGCGCCTTCGATTGCTTCGAGTTGAGGCGCCGGTCATCGCGCAACTCCGATGTAACCTCTGGTCGAGAACTTGATAGCAGACGTGCAGGACCGTGCTAAAACAAGCCCAATGGCTGATGTCTTCATCTCTTACAGCCGCGGCGATGCGGCGAGGGCCCGCCGCTTCGCGGAGGCGTTTGAGGGGCTAGGACTATCGGTTTGGTGGGACGACGCTCTGCGCTCAGGCGAAGCGTTCGACGAGGCTATCGAGCAAGCTTTGAAGGCTGCCAAAGCCGTCGTCGTGCTTTGGTCGAAATCGTCCGTGGTTTCCCGGTGGGTGCGCGCCGAAGCCACCATCGCCGACCGAAATCGTACACTCGTCCCGGCCATGATCGAGCCGTGCGAACGCCCGATCATGTTCGAACTGACCCAGACAGCGGATTTGGCGCATTGGCAAGGCGACGCCGCCGACAAGGCATGGCTGGCGCTCGTGGCGGACGTACAGCGCCTGATCGGCGCCCAGGCCGCGCCGTGTGCGCCGTGTTTGAATCAAGATGCAACACCCGCCAAGGCGGTCCCCACTCAACCCGCCAAGCCCAGCATTCTCATTCTCCCGTTCGTCAACATGAGCGGCGATTCCGAACAAGAATATTTCAGTGATGGCGTCACCGAGGACATCATCACCGACCTTGGACGCATCGCGGCGCTCTCCGTCGTATCGCGCAATACTGCCTTCACCTACAAAGGCAAGACTATCGCCGCCGCCAAGATCGCGCAGGCGCTGAAGGTCAGCCACATCCTTGAGGGGAGCGTGCGCAAATCTGGCAACCGCGTGCGCATTACAGCGCAATTGCTCGACGCCGCAACCGATACGCAGATCTGGGCGGAACGTTTCGACCGTACGCTCGACGATATTTTCGCGATCCAGGACGACATCTCCAAAGCCATTGTCGCTGCGTTGAAGGTCAAGCTCGCACCGGATGAAAAGCGTGCAATTGAACAACGCTCGACAACAAGTTCGGAAGCATACGAACTCTATCTGATGGCCCGCGAATTGACGCGCTCAGCGAGCGAACGCCTGAAGCCCGCCATCATCCGCATTTGCCGCAAGGCCGTGGAGATCGATCCCAATTTCGCTGGCGCGTGGGCGCTAATGTCGCTGGCGGAATCCGAATTGAGCCAACGCGGCATCGAGGGGTACTCCAACTCCAGCGCACGCGAGACGGCCGAACGCGCGGTCGCAGCCGATCCTAACTACGCTGACGGACACGCTGCGCTGGCCGAAGCGATCATCCGTGGACCGTCGATGGATTGGGACACAGGCAAGCCGATGGTGGAGACTGCTCTTCGCCTCGATCCCGATTGCTACGAAGCCCATGTGGCTGCCGGCAACGGCGGCCTGTCTCAACGCAATTTTCTGGAGGCTATTCGCCATTTCGAGCGGGCGTTAGAGCTTGATCCCGAGTCAATTCGTCCCGCGGGCATGGTGGTTCAGGCCTATCAAGGAATCGGCGACACCGAGAACGCGCTGGCCGCGTCGCGCCGTGTGCGGGCGCGGTGCGAAAGGGTGCTGGCGGTTGAACCCGATCACAGCACGGCGCTCAGCTTCTTCGTAAACGCGCTGGCCGACCTTGGGGAGAGCGAGCGCGCGCGCGCCTGGGCCCGGCGCGCCACATTGTTCGACCCCGACAACGCGCGGCTGCACTACAATCTTGCTTGCGCCATGGCCAGTCTGCACGACGCCAATGCGGCGTGTGATCTCATGGACGGCATCATCGACAGGGTGAGCAAGGGTTGGTTGCTCTGGATGGGGCAAGACAACAGCCTCGACCCCATTCGCGATCACCCGCGCTTTGTCGCATTGATGGAACGAGCCCACGCTCGCTTCGCAAGCGAGGCCGCCGGCGCGCCGTCCCGGGAATGGGTGGTGCGCCAATCTGATCGCAACGAGGGCTAACACCCTCGCGCGGCTGAAACAGACTTTTTAGGTCTCTAGGCCATGCTCCTCTTTGCGCTCATGCGGAGGGTGCAACATGTCGTTTGGTAAACGCGTGACGTCTTCAGGCGCCAGGCAGTCAGAGAGTTTCAGCCTTGCGACGGAAAGAGAACAGTCCCTTCAAAGCGGCTCGTTGTCGGAGAGCCAGCAGCGCGAGGCGCTTGTCGCTGAGTTGAGAGCCATGGCGCGAGCGCGCCCAGCCGAGGCGCAAGTATATCACGGCTCAGTGAGCGGGCGCCCGGTCAACGAACATGGCCCAAACGCCAATCCTGTCTTGGCGGATCGAGAAGGAGTGGCAAGCGCAGGCGACGTGCGGCGAGCCGACTATTACGCCTCAAGTGCGCTTGGCAATCTGTCGGCGATTATTGGCGTTGTCGGCGGCGTCGCGCTCGGGTTCTCCGCGCAATCCACATTGGGCTTTACGTTTGTGGTCTGGGGACTCACCGCAGTCGCGACAGGCCGGATGATGCAGGGCAAAGCTTTCTTTGAACGCATATACATGGGCCGAGCCGCGCGCCTAGCAGGCCTTGGCGTAGTGTTGACGGGCGCCTGGTTGCTGTACCAAGGCTGGTCGGCGCCGTCCGTGCTTGGCTATTTCAGTCCCGAACTTGCATCGTCAGTGCGCGGCATAGTCAGCCCGAATAAGTAAGCGCTTCTCTCCTCGCCGAGCCTCTCCATCAGGCATCTAAAGCTCGACGTTGGCGCCAGCATACACAGCCCGTGCCTGCGGTCACAGCGACAAGGTCAATGCTCCCCTAACTTCACCTCATCGGATCGATGGCGGTCCGAAGTGAGGAAACGGAGCTCGAGATGACCAAATTCTACAGCCTGCTTGCCGCCCTGGCCGTCTTCGCCCCAGTGGCGTTCGCAACCTTGTACCAAGCCGCGCAAATGGTCTGAGAAGACCTGTTGGAGCCTCAAGATGACCAAGTTGTTTTGCCTGATCGCCGCCTGCATCGCGCTCGCGCCAGTAGCCCTTTTGACATTGAACCAAGCGGCGCAAATCGTCGCGTAAGCGACGGAAAAACAAGAGTAAATCATGAGAATTCATGAGGGATAGAGGGCGTCGGTCAAACCGGCGCCCTACTCATTTGTCATCATTGTTCTTGCTATGTTCCATAATAGGATTACGATCCTATATACATGTCTGCCGATCCTCTTCATGGCCGCGGCGCGCGCACCAATGCAAGCGGGCGCTACGAGCGCTACGCACGCGAGGCTTTCGACGACGGGTGGGGCGGCGATGAGATCGTTCCGCTTGAGACCGTGGTCACGATATGGGAGTTGACGTACCCAATGCGGGCGCTTATATTTGAATCCTAAGAGGATTTAGATGAAATCGCATTTATCCGCCAACCACTTCCACGACGAGGCGGCGGCGTATCGCTGGGTTGAGGCGCGTGTCTGGCCGAACGGGCGGGTTTGCCCTCACTGCGGCGTGGTTGGCGACAGCGGCGTACTCAAGGGCAAGAGCACCCGGATTGGCACCTACAAGTGCTACGCATGCCGTAAGCCGTTCACCGTCAAAGTCGGAACGATCTTCGAGAAATCTCACATCAAAATGCATGTCTGGCTTCAGGCGATGCATCTCATGGTGTCGAGCAAGAAGGGCTTTAGCGCAAACCAGCTTCATCGTGTCATGGACATCGACCTGAAGACTGCGTGGTTCGTGATGCATCGCATCCGCATGGCGATGGCGCCGCGCAAAGGCTCGCTTCCGCCGATGGGCGGCGCAGGCAAGGTCGTGGAGGTCGATGAGACCTACCACGGCAAGGTTGAGCACCCGACCGACCTCACCGCCAAGGGCGAGCCGTTCAAGAAAACCCGCCTTGGCAGGCACGGCGGCGGTCGCGGCGGCGTCAACAAGCGCCCGATCATTGCTCTCGTGGAGCGCGGCGGTTCGGCGCGCACTTTCCATGTCGCGGAAGCCAACGCGGCGACCATTCATCGGATACTGCGCGAAAACGTCGATTCTCAATCGCGCCTCCATACCGATGGCGCCACCATGTATGTCGGCATCGGCCGCGAGTTCGCAGAGCATGGCCGCGTTGAGCACACTATGGGGGAATACGTGCGCCATGAAGATGGCGGCGTGGTCCACAACAATTCATGCGAGAGCTATTTCAGCGTGTTCAAGCGCGGCATGAAGGGCGTCTATCAGCACTGCTCGGAAAAGCATCTGCACCGCTATCTGGCGGAGTTCGACTACCGCCATAACACACGCGTTGCGGTCGGAATGGACGATACCGCGCGCGCAGAGCAATTGATCACGCAAATCGTCGGCAAGCGCCTGACGTACAAAGCCGCTGATAGGTCCGCCAACGATTGAAGATCAGTTGGCGAGATGGATTAGACGCAGGCGAGGCAAGCAGGCGCGAGCGAAGCGGGAGCGCCGTTACGGCTTGATTCACCCATAGCCGAAACGAGGCTATAGCATTTGCGCAAATCACGCTACGCTTCGGTCATGCCAGCCAAGAGAACAACGCCCAAGAAACCCAAGAAACCCAAGAAACCGCAGGGCCAGCGGTTCATTGAGTTCGCCAAGGAAGTCGGCGCGAACGATGAGAAAGCTCTTGATCGGGAGTTCAGCAAGGCCGTTCCACCGAAAAAGCCCAAGCGTTAGCGTTTCCGCTTTGCGGTTGCGCGCGCCAATCGGCGAAACTTTTTCCGCTGACGCGCGGCATCCGGGCCGAAATGAACCAACGGGACGCAGTAGCGCTTGGAGACGCCTTGAGCCATCGCCAGCATATCAGTGCCTAGCCGCTCTAACTGTTGCGGCTTCATCGGACCAGACTGCCCCTTGATGCCCCTCCACAGCGTCACGAGCGCTGACGTCGCTTCATTGGTCATGTGCGCGAAGCGTAAGCTCCCTGCGAACATGTCTGCGGCTTGCAGTGGCAGAAACTCCGTATCGTCCTTGAACATCAAGTCCCCTATCTTGACCGGGATTGGCGCGGTCGCGCAACTCCGCCGCCAGTCTGTCCAGATTTCACGCAGTGCCGGCTCAAAGCCTTCCTGCGAGTCAAAATAAAAGTCCACTTTCTCTCGATGCAGGCCCTCCATGTTTGAGATTACCGCCACCGCCGACAACGCTTGGCCAGCAAGCAAGACGTAGGGATGATCGGCGATCAAACGCCGGCGCTGCGGCAGGGGCACGCTGCGAACATACTTCGCCCAGTCCTCGTGGCTGACGGACACATCAAAGCGATAGATGGCGTGGCGCGCCGCCACCTCCGCTAAAGCCAATTCGCGCTTATTCCGTTCGGCGTCAGTCCAACCCTTGCGGTTACTGAATTCGCCTTTGAGCGACTTCGCTTGCGTGTGTTTGTAGAAGCCAAGCGCTGTCGGATTGGGCCGATCTAGAACAGCCCTCCATTCGTCGCTAAACGCGGCCCATCGCTCGGCCGTGGACAGAAAGCCCGCAAGAACAAAATGCTTCTGGTTCGGCTCATTGCCGCTGTCGTCGATGAACGCTTGCAGAACCATAAATAATCGCCGCTCCCGCTTCCCGCTGGGGAGGCCGGATACCTCTGACCAAATGCGGTCGGACGCCCGAACCGTGGCTGTCACTCTAGCAGATCGGAGGCGATTTGGGTACGTCATATCCTATATCGTGACCGTGGTCACACGCGAACTCGCCAAGACGATCATCTCGACCAACACCAGCCCCGACATCTCGTTCGACCAATCGATCAACCCCTATCGGGGCTGCGAGCACGGGTGCGTCTATTGCTACGCCCGGCCTAATCACGCCTATGTCGGCCTGTCGCCGGGGCTGGATTTCGAAACCAAGCTGTTCGTGAAGGCCAATGCCGCCGAGCTGCTCGAGAGCGCATTCGCCAAGCCGAATTATCGGCCGCGTACGATTATGCTCGGCGGGGTCACTGACATCTATCAGCCGATTGAGCGCGTTTACGGGATCACGCGCGCGCTGCTTGAAGTAATGGAACGGTGGCGCCACCCGGTTGCGCTGATCACCAAATCGCAGCTCGTGATGCGAGATATCGACATTCTGGCGCGCTTGGCCGAGCGCGGGCTTGCCAAGGCCGCGATCTCGGTGACGACGCTTGACCGGCGTATTGCGCGCGTGATGGAGCCGCGGGCGGCTGCGCCTCACCGACGCGTCGAAGCGATCCGCATGTTGGCGCAAGCGGGCGTGCCGACAACCGTCATGGTGGCCCCCATCGTACCCGCCATCAACGACAGCGAAATCGAAGCCATCCTGGAAGAATGCGGGAACGCTGGCGCGAGTGCCGCAGGCTATGTCGTTCTGCGGATGCCGCGAGAGATAAAGGACCTTTTTCGCGAATGGCTGCACCGGCATTTTCCCGATCGCGCAAATCGCGTCATGAGCATCGTCCGCCAGATGCGCGGCGGGCTCGATTACGATCCCGAATGGGGCAAGCGGCAAAAGGGCGAGGGGCCTTATGCGCGCCTCATCGCCGACCGTTTCGCGCGCGCATGCAGGCGCCTGGGGCTAGACAAGCCGCGCCTGGCGCTCGACCACACGCAATTCCGTCGCCCCGCGGCGCTTGACGGACAAGGCGATTTGTTTGGCGGCGAGGCGCCCTCCCGACGAAGCATTGGCCTGCCCTCGTCCCCACGCTAGAACCTGCCCGGAGGGCAGGAGGAGACGCCATGCGCATCGAGAATCAGAACCCGGGGAGCATTCGCGACCGTGGCCGCGGCGGTGGCGCGATCGGCGCGGGCCTCGGCGCGGCAGCCTTGTTCGCCATCATTCGGCGCATTGGCGTTCGCGGAACGCTCATTGCCATAGTGGTGTTGGCGGGAATCTACTTCTTCAACCCGTTCGGCATTCGCGACACCGTGTTCAGCATCCTGTTCGGCAACGTGCCCGGGCAGACTCAAACAACGGAAGGTGCGGGCAATGCATGCGACGCGCATGCGCAGGCGTGCGATTTCTCGGCTCGAGTTCTGGGCTCAACCAACGATGTGTGGAACGCTCAGTTCCAACAAGGCCGCCTGCCCAATTACGGCGCTCAGGCCGGCGCTTACCAAGAACCTGTCCTCAGCGTTTTTTCAGCCAGCGTCACCACCGCTTGCGGCCAGGCGTCCTCGGCAATGGGTCCGTTCTACTGCCCTGGCGATCGTGAACTCTTCATCGACCCGACCTTTTATGACGTGATGGCGAGTCGCCTGAACGCACCAGGTGATTTCGCACAGGCTTATGTGATCGCGCACGAAGTCGGTCACCATGTGCAGAACCTCATAGGAGCGACGCAGATTCAGGTGAGCGGCGAAACCGCGAACCAAACATCCGTGCGCGTCGAGTTGCAGGCGGATTGTCTTGCCGGTGTCTGGGGCCACCAGGAACGCGCCGATCTGGCTATCGACGAAGCGGATTTGCGCGAGGCGCTCAATGCCGCGCACGCGATTGGCGACGATGCCCTGACCCAGGGCCGCGCCGACTCGCGCGAATTTACCCACGGCACGAGTGCGCAGCGCATGAGTTGGTTCCGCCGCGGGTTCGATTCCGGTGACCCGCGTCAGTGCGATACGTTCGCCGTGCGCGATTACAGGCAGCTCTGAGTGGCGACGGACCGCCGGCGCCTTGGCCGGCGGTCCACTTACGCCTCCCAATCTTCAGCCTGATCGATCAGGAATTGGCGGAAGGCGGCGATGCGCTTTGAGCGTTTGAGATCGCTCGGATAGATGAAGTAGACCTCGAACGAGGGGCCCGGCAGATCTGGCAGAACCTTCACGAGGCTCGGGCTCTCTCGCGCCATATAGTCGGGCACGCTGGCGATACCGAAGCCGGATTCGACCGCCCGCAGCATACCGTAAACATTGTTGATCTCTAGCAAGGGCGGGCGAGGCTTGGCGTCCTCGCGCCCCGCACGCTGGGCCCAGTCCAATTCACGCATCGGCGTTGGCACGCCTTGTTGGTAGGCGATGATGCGGTGTTGATCGAGATTGTCGACGTCCATGGGCGTGCCGTGCTGTTTCAAGTACGACGCCGACGCGTAAAGGCTCACGCGCACCTCGAACAGTTTCCTCTGGATGAGGTCGGCGTGCGTGGCCGCCCACAGCCGGATCGCACATTCGGCCTCGAGCTTGAGCAGATCGTACTCGCGATCGTCGAGGAGCAATTGCACGCGCGTTTCGGGGTAGGCGTCGGCAAAATGTACAATGCGCGGGGCAAGCCATGTTGCGCCGAAGGCGATGGGCGCTGTGACCTTGAGGTCGCCGATCACCTTCTCGCGTGCGTCCTTCAACGTCGACTCCGCGATCACCGCCGCCGACGACATTTCGCGGGTGAACTCGCGAAGCGCCATACCCGGCCCCGTAAGCAAGAGCCCGCGCGCGTGGCGCTGGAACAAGGGCACGCCCATGTCGTTTTCCAACGCCGCGATCTGACGGCTGACGGAAGATTGCGAGACGCCCAAGCGCTCGGCCGCCGCCGTCAGGCTGCCAGTCTCGGCCGCAAAGTGGAAAGTCTTGAGCTTATCCCAATCCATGGGGGCGGGGGCCTTGCGCGAGCTGCCCGCGCGGCAGCTCTTCGCAATGCAATATTGCATAGCTCTAGGTGGCCGGAAAGGCCGAGTTTTGGGGTTTGGATCTATTGCGAGTGCGCGTAAAGCACCGCTGTGCTCGCGCGGGCATGTTCGCGCGCGGCCAGATATTTCTCCGCCTCCAACGCGGCCATGCAGCCCAGCCCCGCCGCGGTGACGGCCTGGCGGTAGGTGTCGTCGGCGACATCGCCGGCGGCGAACACGCCCGGAATGTTGGTCTCCGTCGTGCCGGGTTTGACGATGATGTAGCCATTGTCCTTCATCGCCACTTGGCCCTTGAACAATTCCGTCGCCGGCGCGTGGCCGATGGCGACAAACACGCCGTCGAGCTTGCGTTCGCTCATCGCGCCGGTTTTCAGGTTACGCAGGCGTATGCCGCTGACGTTGAGAGGGTTCTCGCCGCCGATGATTTCCTCAACAGCCGTATCCCACACGACCTCGATTTTCGGATTGGCAAACACGCGTTCCTGCAGCACGCGTTCGGCGCGGAATGCATCGCGCCGGTGAATGAGCGTCACCTTGCTGGCGATGTTGGCAAGGTAGAGCGCTTCTTCCACTGCGCTGTTGCCCCCGCCGATGACGGCGACTTCCTTGCCGCGGAAGAAGAAGCCGTCGCAGGTCGCGCAGGCCGAAACCCCGAAGCCTGAGAATTTCTTCTCGCTTGGCAGCCCGAGCCATTTTGCCTGTGCGCCGGTGGCGATCACGAGCGCGTCGGCGGTGTAGATCTGGCCGCTGTCGCCGGTGAGGCGGAAAGGACGCTCGCTGAGATCCGCCTTCACGATGATGTCTTCGACGAACTCTGTTCCTACGTGCACCGCCTGGGCGCGCATTTGGTCCATCAGCCACGGACCCTGGATGGTGTCGGCAAAGCCCGGATAGTTTTCCACGTCTGTGGTGATCGTGAGCTGCCCGCCGGGCTGCAGACCCGCGATCAACATGGGCCTCCTCATCGCGCGCGCGGCGTAGATGGCGGCCGCGTAGCCGGCTGGCCCCGAGCCGACGATGATGATGGGGGCGTGACGGGCTTGGGTCATGGGGGCGTTTGTCCCGGAAGAGATTCGCGAACGCACAATATGGCGATGGCGGGCGGCGGGGGGAAGCGGGGGCGGGCGCGGCTTCGTCCCTCTCCCCTTGTGGGAGAAGGTGGCGCGAAGCGCCGGATGAGGGGTGTGTGCGCTCTCGCGGCAGAAGTCTCGCCTTCACCCCTCACCTAGTTTGCGCAAGGTCAGATGAAGCACTCGCCATCGTCCTCTCCCACATCGGGAGAGGACCGAACTTCTGCTGCTGGCCCTCGGCGGACATCGAGCGAGACCTTTCTATCTCAGCTAAGTGCAACCATGTTGTGTGCGACGGGTTTGCCGAAGTGCCGGTAGATGGATCAGAGCGTCGTTCAACTTTTCTTGCTCCCTCTCATGGTCGCCTACATTGCGTGGCGCGTTCGAGCCGACGGATTGCGCACGGTTTTGAGTCGAATTCTCAGTATCCGGGCTCTAATCATTTGGGTTCTTCTCGCGGCGTTTGCGTGGATTGCCTTCACGCCCCGATTACCGACGGTATTAGTGCTAACCGCTGGTGCAGCTTTGATTGTCGGCCTGATGGTCGTGGTCCTGCTGCGGTCGCTAGAGCGATGAAACCCGGGATTCCGATCTTGTCTCACGGAACCAATGCACCGACCATATTTCCGCTAGCGGTGAATAACAAACTCCGTCATCCCGGGCGAGCGGAGCGAGACCCGGGATGACGGTTATGTGTTTCGTGTTTTGCCTTCACCCCACATCCAGCCCTACATCCAGCGCGGGCGCCGAGTGCGTCAGCGCGCCGATCGAAATCACATCGACGCCCGTTTCGGCAACCGCGAACACGTTCTCGATAGTGATGCCGCCGGAGGCCTCCAACAGCGTCTGGCCCTTGGCGAACTTCACCGCGGCCTTCAGGTCGGCGAGCGAGAAATTGTCCAACAGAATGGCGCTCGGCGCGTGCGGCAGCGCCTGCTTCAATTGATCGAGTGTATCGACCTCGATCTCGATGCACGTCAGATGCGCGGCCGCCGCGCGCGCGCGCTCGAGCGCGACCGCGACGGAACCGGCCGCGGCGATGTGGTTGTCCTTGATCAGCATGGCGTCGTCGAGGCCGTAGCGGTGCGCTCCGCCCCCGCCCAAACGCACGGCGCGCTTTTCCAGCGCACGCAGCCCTGGCGTCGTCTTGCGCGTGGAGGCGATGACGACGCCCATGCCGGCAACGGCGTCGACATAGGCGCGCGTCATTGTGGCGACGCCGGAAAGGCGTCCCACGAAATTGAGCATGGTGCGCTCGGCCATCAGCACGGAGCGCGCCGCGCCTTCGATGCGAAGGATCGCATCGCCTGCCTTCACACGCGCGCCGTCGGGCGCGGAGACCTCAAACTGAATGTCTGGGTCGATCATCCAGCCCGCGAGCGTCGCAGCATCGAGGCCAGCGACAATGCCCGCTTCGCGTGCGCGCAGCACCCAGCGCCCTTGCGCGTCTGGATCGATGAGCGCGTCAGTGGTCACATCGCCCGCAACGCCCAGATCTTCCCCAAGTGCAAGCTTGACGATCGGCTCCAGCACGATGTCAGGCAGCGGCGGCAGCGGTCGAATCTGTGTGGGTGAGGAAGGTGCGTTGCGGCGCGATGGCATGGGGGAAGTCGCTCCTGAAATGAGAGCCGCGGCTTTCCTTGCGGTCGAGCGCGGCAGCAACGATGAAACGTGCGGCGATGAGGGGATTAGCCTCCCCGTGAGCCTCGCAAAGCGCATCGATGCGGTCGAGCGCGATCCTAAGGCCGTCGGCGTGACGCAAAACGCCAGCGTGGGTCTGCATGATCTGGCGTAGTTCGGCCAGCGTCGCGTTGGGAAGCACGGGGGGAGCGGCCACCGGCTCAAAGCCGCTAGTCGGAGGAGGGGCCTCCTCGCGTGACAATCGCTGGGCAATCCGGTTGGCGAAGACGACCGCTTCCAGCAACGAGTTTGACGCCAGCCTGTTGGCGCCGTGGGCGCCGGTTGAGGCGCACTCGCCTACGGCCCAGAGTCCCTCGAGCGTTGTACGTCCCCATATATCGGTGGCGACGCCGCCCATGTGATAGTGGGCGGCTGGGGCAACCGGTATGAGCGCTACGCGCGGATCGATCCCGGCGTCCATGCAGGCGGCGAATACGGTGGGAAAGTGCGTTGGGAATTTCGCGCCGACGGCCTTGCGCGCATCGAGAAACGCCTCGCGCCCCGCCGTTCGCTCGTTATGGATGGCGCGCGCAACCACATCGCGTGCGGCAAGGTCTGACACAAACGCCTCGCCTTTGCCATTCACCAAGTGCGCGCCCTCGCCGCGAAGAGCTTCGGTGGCCAATGGCGCGGGATCGCGCCCGATATCAATGGCCGTGGGATGGAACTGCACGAATTCGGGATCGGCAATGAGTGCGCCAGCCCTCGCGGCTATGGCAATGCCCTGGCCTGTTGCGGTGGCTGGGTTCGTCGTCACCGTAAAAAGTCCGCCAACGCCTCCGGTTGCGAGCACCGTTTCATTTGCCTCTATCACGCGCTCACCAGATGCGCCGGCGCACAAGGCGCCGCAAACACGGCCATTTGCGTCGCGCGCCACCGCGAGCGCACGTGTATCTTCAACGATCTCGATATGCGGCGCCGCGCGCGCTGCATTGGTCAGAGCGTCCATGATCGCTTTGCCGGCTAGGTCTCCGGAAACGCGCACGACACGCGGGCGCGAGTGGGCGGCTTCGAGGCTCTGCGCGAGCTTGCCATCCGGCGTGCGATCGAAAGGCACGCCGAGCGCGATCAAGTCCATCACGCGCGCTGGACCTTCCGTCGCGATGAGTTGAGCGATGGTTGGATCGACAAGGCCCGCGCCGGCGCTCACGGTATCGGCGGCGTGCAGGGCGGGATTGTCTTCAGCCGAGAGAGCTGCCGCCATGCCCCCTTGGGCCCATGCCGAGGCCGACGCTTGGCCGAGCTTGGTCGAACTCAATAAAGCCACACTTCGCGGCGCGAGCTTCAGCGCTAGGAATAGCCCGGCAAGGCCAGCGCCGATAATGAGAACCGGGTCGCTACGCACTCACACGAGCTCAACCGCAACCGGAGCGCGCCCAGTCTCGAACGCACGCGGCTTTTCCTTCGGCAAGGCAAGCATGCGGTCGATGGCGAGCTTGGCCCGAACACGCGTTGCTTCTGGGATTGAGACCTCGTGCTTCATGTCCGCGAGTGCGTCGTAGATCCCCTCCAGCGTGATGCGCTTCATGTGAGGGCAGAGGTTGCACGGGCGAATGAAATCCACGTCCGGCGCCGCGCTTGCGACGTTGTCGCTCATCGAACATTCGGTAAACAGCACGACCTTGGCCGGGCGCCTTTGCATCACGTAGTCTTGCAGCGCCGCTGTAGAGCCCGCGAAGTCGGCAGCCGCCATCACGTCGGGCGGGCATTCGGGGTGAGCGAGTACGATGAGGCCGGGATGGGCGCCGCGCAGCTCGGCGACGTCTTCGGCGGTGAAGCGTTCATGCACCTCGCATCGCCCATGCCAGGCGATGATCTTGATCCCGGTTTGGGCCGCGACATTCTTGGCGAGGTACTCATCGGGAATGAGGATCACGCGATCGCTGTTCCACTCGCGCGCCGCCCACTCGACGACAGCCGCCGCATTTGAGGACGTGCAACACACGTCGCTTTCGGCTTTCACTTCGGCGGATGTGTTCACGTAAGTGGCGACCGGCGCACCGGGAAAGCGTTGCTTGATCAAGCGAACGTCTGCGCCCGTGATCGACGCGGCGAGCGAACATCCTGCTCGCAGATCGGGGATCAGGACGGTTTTTTCCGGCGCCAGGATTTTCGAAGTCTCGGCCATGAAATGCACGCCGGCCTGCACGATGATGTCGGCGTTCGTCTCTGCCGCTTCACGCGCGAGCTGCAGCGAGTCGCCGCGAAAATCGCCGACGCAGTGGAAGATGTCGCTGGTCATGTAATTGTGCGCCAGGACAACCGCGTTCTTGGCGCGCTTCATGGTGTTGATGGCGGCGATCAACGGCGCATAAGCGGGCCACTCGATGGCCGGGATGACGTGCTTCACGCGATCATAAAGGACATCAGTCTCGGCCCGCACTTCGGGAGTGTAGGCAAAGCCGCGGCGGGCGGCTGCGTCCAGCGCGCCCCAGGCGCCATGCACGGCGTGCGGGTCGCAACCACCGCCGTCGCCCGCAACCAAAGGCGCGTCAATTATCCGGGCCATGGGCGGTCTCCTCGCGTCCAATGATTATACTCATTGGGAGCATATATGGGGTGCAATGTTTCCGGAGGGAAGATCCCGGAGCACCCCTTATGCTTCAAGTGAGCATAACCGTCTGCAAATTACTCCCTAGCGTGGGTATGTGCAAGCAGAACCCCGCCGCCAGAACCCCGACCGACAGCCTTGCTATGGCGGCGCGACCTAGTCATCAACGAGGTGGCCACGAGGTTCGAATGGCGTTCGCGACGAAGCACCAAGAACTTGCCTCGCTCCTTGCGGTTGGAAATGTGGAGATCGCGAAGCGGCGGTGCGAAGAGCTTCTAAACGCCTCTCCGGAGTGGGCAGAGGGAAGTCGTTTCCTTGCTCTCATCGAAATGCGCCTCGGCAATGATCGCGCTGCTGTCGCTGCAATTCGACGAGCTCTAGATCGGAACCCGGACGACGCGGAAGCCCACAACATCTATGGCGTTCTCTTGGCGCGCCAGATGCGATTTGTGGAGGCGCTTGCCGCCTTTGCTGAAGCGTGCGCGCGACGCCCCGATTTTGTGCAGGCGATCGGCAATTTAGGAAACGCGCTGTTCGACGCGGGTCGATTCGCGGAGGCGCTCGAGGCGTTTGATCGCGCCGGCGCGCTCGCCCCTAGCAACGCCGACGTCGCGGTGTCGCGTGGCCGCACTCTTCATGCCCTTGGCCGCGTGCAGCAGGCGCTGGAGGAATTCACGCGGGCGACGCAGCTCGACCCGCGCCTTGTCGACGCCCATCTAGGTCGCGCAGAAATGCTCCGCCTTTGCGATCTAAACACAGAAGCGCTCAACGTGTTGGCGGGCGTTCTTGCCATCGATGCGACGAACAAGCTTGCGCTGCAGAATTCAGCAGCGCTCTTGCATAAGACGGGAGAACTTGGACTAGCTGCAGAGCGCTTCGAGGCGCTTGTGACGCTCTTGCGGTTGGAGCCGCGATACGTCCAGCAGCTCGAGTATGCGCTCGGCATGGCCGTTTCTTGCCGAAGGTCGATGTGTGCGTGGAGTGATCTCCGCACAATGGAGGCCGAGTTGCTCGATCACATTCGATATGGTCGAGCCCATGTCTCGCCTCATCTGTCTTTCATGCTCGCGGACGACGCCGATATTCAGGCGTTATGCGCCCACAGGTATTTCGGAGCCCAACTTGGCGCCCAACCGCCGACCCAACTCCAAAAAAAGCGTCAGCATGCGCGCTTGCGCCTAGGTTACCTTTCCGGTGATTTTCGCGAACACCCAACGTCGTGGCTCCTGGCAGGTGTAATCGAAGAGCATGATCGGAAGCGATTCGAGGTGCATGGATTCTCCAGCGGACCAGACGATCATTCATCGATGCGCGCGCGGTTAGTCGGCGCTTTCGATGCGTTCACGGATATTTCATCCATGGACGACGCCCAAGCGGCCGCCCAGATCGCGGATCGAGAGATAGACGTTTTGATTGACCTAAGTGGCCCGATGACCTTTGGAAGGCCGGGCGTCGTTGCGCGAAGGCCGGCGCCGCTCAGTGTCCATTTCTTGGGAAACCCTGGTCCGCCCGGCAATTATGCGATCGACTATTTCATCGCCGACGAAATAACGGCGCCCCTCGGACATGAAGCATATCTCGGCTGCGCTGTCGCGAAGCTGCCGCCATCTTGCGTGCCAGTCGACCGCATGCGCGAATTTGACGCAACAAGCGCGGAGCGGGAGGCCTATGGGCTGCCCGATAAGGGAGTTGTCTTCTGCGGTTTTTGCCAATCCGTGAAGCTTTCGCCTGACGTCTTCGATGTGTGGATGCGCATACTGCTTAGGTCTGCGGACAGCGTGCTTTGGCTGCTAGAGGACAATCGCTTTATTCGCTCGAACCTGGGGCGGGAAGCTCGGCTTCGTGGAGTCGATCCCGCACGGCTGATTTTTGCTGGTCGCGTTGGGCAGCGAGCGCATATGGCGCGCCACCGCCATGCCGACTTGTTCCTGGACACCTGGCCCTGCGGCGCACACACCACGGCGGTCAATGCACTCTCGCTGAACGTTCCGGTCATCAGCATGCCTGGGCGTACATTCGCATCGCGCGTTGGCGCAAGCCTCCTTACAGCCGCAGAGCTGCCCGAGCTCATCGTGGACGGTGTAGAGGCTTATGAGAACTTAGCGGTCGCTATAGCGACCTCACCCGCAAGGCTCGCAAGTCTGAAGGAAACGCTCGCCACCACTCGGTTAAAAAGCGCGCTCTTCGACAGGTCTCGTTATCGGGTGAACTTGGAAAACGCGTACTGCGAAATGTGGCGCCGCTACTGTACAGGCATTCCAGCTCAGACCTTCAAAGTGGAAAACTGAATAAATCGAGATCGGAGGAGCCCCATGCGCCGGATCACACCGCTTGTGTTTCTCGTGCTGGCCGCCTGCGCGACCGCACCTGATCGCCGTCGCCCAATTGAACCAATTGAGCCGCCCTTTGCTCTGTCTGCGGCGCGCTTTTCCGATTTGCCAGGCTGGCGCGAGTCCGACCTCGCGCCGGCGCTGCTGGCCTTTCGCCGTTCCTGTGACGGACGCCGTTTGCGCGCGGCGGATGCGAGCCTTGTCGGCGGAGGGCGCTATGGCGGCACGGTCGGCGGTTGGGCGCCTGCGTGCGCGGCAGCGGCGAGCGTCGCTCCAGGCGGGGAACGCGCGTTCTTCGAAGCGCACTTCACGCCACATGTCGTTCGCGGGCAGGGCGAGGCGCGGCTCACGGCTTACTTTGAACCGCAGATCGAGGCGCGGCGCGCGCCGGATGCATATTTCTCCGCGCCGCTCCTGCGCCGGCCCGGCGACATGGTGAGCGTGGATCTCGCCGCTTTCGCTGAAGCCTACGACGACCAAGCGCTGCGCGGCGCCCCGCGCCGGCTGACGGGACAAATCGTGGGTGATGTTGTGCGTCCGTATCCGCGCCGCGGCGACATCGCCGCGAGCGCCGATCAGGCTTTCGCTTGGGCGCATCCGGTCGATGTGTACAACCTGCAAGTCCAGGGCTCGGGCCGGTTGTCGTTTCCAGATGGCGCGCAGGCGCGCGCCGCCTTTGCAGCACAGAACGGCTATCGCTGGCGCTCGGCGCTTGGGGCGCTGCGCGATTCAGGCGAGCTGCAGAACGGGGTGACCTGGGCGAACTTCAGAGTTTGGAGCGAAGCGCGCGGGCCGGAGGCGACACGCCAAGCGCTCAACGCCGATCCCTCCTATGTGTTCTTCAACGAAGAGCCGATCGAGGATCCAAGCGCAGGTCCGAGCGGCGCTTCAGGCGTTCCACTCACGCCGATGGGATCGATTGCTGTCGATCCGGTTTATCATCCCTACGGCGCGGTCGTGTTCGTCGATGGCGAATACGATGGCGCGCCATTCAGGCGGTTGCTGGTCGCTCAAGATACCGGCGGCGCGATCCGCCGCGGACCATTGCGCGGGGATGTGTTCTTCGGTCCTGGATACGAAGCCGGTCAACGAGCCGAGCGGATGAATGCGCCCGCGCGTTGGTGGACGTTGTTGCCGAGAGGCGTCGCCGTTTCGTGAGGCTAGACACCCTACGCACACGGGCTGATACTTCACCCGTTCACGACAAGGGAGGGGCGCGATGACAGAGAATCGGTTCCTGTTTCCAGCAATGTGCTTGCTCGCCTTGGTTGCATGTACGCCGCCAACCGGAGGCGACGCCACCGACTCCAAGCCCGATGCGGAGACACAGGCAGCGACCGAAAGCGTTGAGAACGGTCCGCCGTCGCCTCCCGCCTTGAACGCACCCGCGCCTGCGAGCTGCGACACGCCAGCCGTTCCAGTTGCGCTCGGAAGCGAAGTCCAAGGTGAATTGCAGGCGACGAACGCGGGTTATCCTGCGAACGCGCGGTATTATTGCTTCGCAATTCCAGCGGGCGCGAGCCAGGTGACCCTGGCGCTCACCGGAATGACGGCTGACCTCGATCTTTATGTCGGCCATGGCGCCATCAGTTCGGTGCAGGGCGTCGATCTTACGGCTGGCGAGACCTATGAGTGGAAGTCGAACGCGTTCGGCACAGCCGATGAGTTCGTCACCATCTATCAACCGCAAGCGGGAGTTTATTACGCCGAGATTGTCTCGTACGAGTCGCAATACTCGCCGTATCGTTTTGCAACGCGGTAAGAGCGGGTCACGCCGGTTGCGGGCCTGATCGGCCGAGGAAGCGTTCTATCTTGCGCAAGCTCGGCGCGTCGATGCGGCCATAACGGGCCACAATGAGCGATCGCCGTTCCAGCGCGCTGAGCAACCGGCCGACTCGCTGCCTGCTGCCAAAGCCCAGATTGCCGATCTGCTCTTGGGTCATGTCGAGTGATGTGGGGCCGTCGCCCACGCAACCGCCGGCTCGGCAGGAGGCGAGTATGAACTGCGCCAGAGCGCGTTCTCCATCCATCGTGTTGGCTGAGAGCGTCCATGTCATGAGCGCGCGCATGCGCACGCCAATCTCTTGTATCGCTCCTCGGTAAATTGCCGGATGGTCGTTGGCCAGCGCCAACACAGAGCGTTTTGGAAATGCGAAGGCCGCGGTTCCAGCGGCAGCCCAAAGGTCGTGGGGCAAAGGCGCGTCGTGGAAGCAGCCAAGCCACGTGGCCCAACCGCCCGGCATGACCGGGGAGAGCGAACTCACGCGGCCGTCCCTACTGGCGAGCGATACATCAATCGCTCCGCTGCAAACAAAGCGCAGTGCGTCGCAGGGTTCGCCAGCCGCGCACAGCAAGGTTCGCGTTGGCATGTGCTCCATGCGGGCAAGGCGCGCCAAGCCCATGAGAGCCGCGGTTGGCGCGACGAGGAACACCGGGGAGCTCTTGAGCGCGCCAAATGGGGTCGGCGAGGCGTCTGCCATTTAGGGAGCTCTTATCGCCTAATCGCCAAAATGTCACGTTATGAGCATTTGGCCGTTCGCGTTCTGCTACAATGGCGACCTGCTTTCTACGGGAGACAGACATGGCCCATGGTTGCGAGACGTCATTGGCAAGGCGCGCACGCAAGTGGCTCGCGGTCGCATGCAGTACGCTAGCGCTCGGCGGCGCGGCGGCGTCGATCAGCTTCGCGCAGTCGAACGGCGGCGCCCCGCTCCCGGGCCCGCGCACCTGTTTTTGGGCTCGCCCGCCCGTGGGTGCAGACCCGTATGTAAATGTCGCCTATCCAGATGCCGGCGCATATTACTGGACGGCGGTCTTCACCGCTCCGGAGGGCGCGACCGTCGATCTTCGGGGCGCCTTCCCGCGCGCGCGCTATGCGTCGCTGATCTCATATGATGAGAGCGGCAGGCCGATCGAGGCGCTTGCCGATTATCGCATCGCGCCAGATCCAGGCTCGAGCAATCCTTTTGTTGTCGGCGCTTCGCGCGACGCGCGCCAACGCAATTTCGCGGTGCGCTTATCTGCCGATGCGCCTGACCCCAACCGCGTCGAAGGCCGGCGCGTCGAGGGCGCGCAGAATGTGCTACATGCACCGGGTGCGGGCGCGCGGCGCCAGCAAATCATCATCTACCGCATCTATGTGCCGGATCGTGGGCGCGACATTGCAGGCGGCGCACCGCTTCCGACACCCGTCGTAACGCTGGCCGACGGCCGACGCCTTGAAGGGAGCGCGGCCTGTGCTGCGCTCAATGCCGGGCAGCAGAGCCAGCTAACCGCAGGCGCGCTGTCCATACCGCTTGCCCAATACCGGCGCTTGGCCGAACGCGGCGATCGCGCCCCAGGATGGCCGGCGACGGAAACGCCGACTTGGTATGTGCAGTATGATCGCCAATACCTGCTCGGCATCTATACGGGCGAGCGACCGGCGGGGGCGCGCCGCAGCGAGGGCGGCTTCTTTCCAAACCCAGACAACAACTACATCCGAACGATTATAAACCGCGCCTATGGCCCGGTCCTCGTTTTGCGCGGGCGCATGCCGTCAACGCCGCACACCCGTGAAGGCGACGCTGTGATGGGCGAAGGTGATTTGCGCTATTGGTCGATGTGCTCCAATCAGGGGTTTGCCAATACGCGCGTCACCGATTGCGCCTATGATGAAGAGGTGCCCGTCGATGCGAACGGGTTCTACACCATCGTGGTCAGCCGTGAGGCCGATCGTCCGCGCAACGCCATCGAGCGCTGCGGCGTCGCCTGGATCAGATGGGCCGACGATGGTGATGGCGCAGTCGATGAGAACGCGGGCGTGCTCCAGATTCGCAACATGCTGGCCGCGCCTGAGTTCGAGCATGCGATCCAACGAATCACGCAGATCGGCACTGAAGCAGAGGTCATGGGCGAGTATCTGCCGCGCGCGGCATACACAATGCGCAACTCATTCGAGGCCGATCACGCCTGTCCGTTGGAATAGGCGGGTTAGCGGAGCCAGTACAGCTTGGGCGCAACCGCACCCCTGCACGGACGCGACGGCGCAATGCATCAAAGCGAGTTTGTTCCCAGCATCCGCTGTTTGATTCAATTGGACGGGTCATCTCCTAGACGCGCACCGCCTCGGCCACGCGGAATGTCATCACCTGCCCGTCGCCTTCGCGAACGGTCAGGTACTCGCCAGGGAAAAGGCGGTGTGAACCCAATTTGATGAGCGGCTCTGCTGGGCCTTCGTCGGCTTCGTCGTACCAGAAATACCAATTGTCGCCGCGATGTCTGAGCCAACCCTCGGCGGCGGTTTCGTGTGGATGAAAGCGGCGGACGGTGCAATGCTCGCGCTTCTCGCGCCACAAGTTCGCATCGAGCTTGTGGTCGGCGTCCAATGGAGCCTGGATAACGTAACCGTAGCCGTCGTCTCCGTCGGGGAAACCGGCCTCCGGGTTGCGGCCCAGCCTCAAGACTACGCGTGTCAAACCGAGCATCGGATGCTCCTTTCGGCGAACCCGCTTATCCAAGCTCCAGCTTGACCCTACATTGAGCCAACGCAACGCGGGATTCCAGATGGCGCGCGCGCCCAAGGCACAAACGAGAGCGCAAGCGCCGCGAGCTTGGCAACGCATGCTGTCTGGCAGGCGGCTCGATTTGCTCGACCCTTCTCCTCTCGACATTGAAATCGAGGACATCGCCCACGGGCTGGCGCGCGTGGCGCGATGGAATGGACAGACCGTCGGCGTGCATGCATTTTCAGTCGCGCAGCACTCGCTGGTGGTGGAGGATCTCTGCCGCAAACTCGCGCCGGAAATGACTAAGAAGCAACGCCTCGCCGCGCTGCTGCACGATGCGCCAGAGTACGTGATCGGCGACATGATCAGCCCGTTCAAGGCTGCGCTCGGGCTCGACTACAAGGCGTTCGAGGCTAAGCTGGAGGCGGCGATCCATATGCGTTTCGGCTTGCCGGCGCACCCCGCGCCGGGGCTGAAGGCCACGATCAAGCGCGCCGATACGATCTGCGCCTATTTCGAGGCTGTCCAGTTGGCCGGCTTCAGTATGGCCGAGGCCAAGCGTTTTTTCGGCGCGCCGCCGCGCGGCTTGAGCCTGAAACTGGCGCCCGCGCCCACCGGCCACGTGCAGGAGGCGTTCTTGAAGCGCTTCCGCTCGCTGATCGATCCGGCCTAAACTGTGGCCATGGCCATTATCGTTTGCCCACTCTCACGCGCGCCCGAGATCGCGCGCGCCAGGAAGCCTTCGCATGTGGTGAGCCTGCTCGATCCCGGTGCGGCGTTTCCCGCCATTGAGGGCTACGGCGAGGCCCGCCATCTTCGCGTGCCGATCCACGACATCGAAGTGGAGGTGGAGGGTCTCGAGGCGCTGTGCGACCGGCGCATGCAGACGATCCTGGAGTTCGTAACCGCCTGGGGCCGCGACGAGCCCATCCTCATTCATTGTTACGCCGGCATCAGCCGCTCAACCGCGACAGCCTACATTACTGCATGTGCGCACAATCCAACAGCAGACGAGGAAGAAATCGCGCTGGCGCTGCGAAGCGCTTCCCCGACAGCGAGCCCCAATCGCAGGTTCGTCGAACTAGCTGACGCGGAGCTGGGCCGCGGCGGACGCATGAGCCGGGCCATCGAGACAATTGGACGTGGCGCCTCGTGGTATGAGATCGGAGAGGCTGAGCCGTTTGTGCTGCGGTCGCGGTTTGGCGCATGAGCCGGGCGCCGCGCGTTGTCATCGGGTTGTCGGCCGTCATCGTCGCTGTGACGGAGGATGCGCCGTTCGTCGTTGTCACTCGCGATGGCGCGCTGCCGTTCGGACCGTTCGACCCGGCGGGCGATCGCACTCTTGAACTTTCCTTGCGCGGCTGGGTGAGCGAACAGACTGGGTTCGACATCGGCTATGTTGAGCAATTGTACACGTTTGGCGATCGTGGCCGTGAGGCGCCGCTTGCCGATATCAAGGGCGCGAGCCCCGATCGCGTGATCTCCATTTCCTATCTGGCGCTGACACCCTCGCGAGCCGTGCTCAATCGCGCTGGCGCGCGCTGGCGCTCATGGTACGATTTCTTTCCGTGGGAGGATTGGCGCGACAGCCGTCCGTTCGTGATCGACGAAAACATTGCGCCGAAACTGAAAGCCTGGGCCCAATCCGCGGCGGGTGAAGTTGCGGCGCAGCGGCGCGCGCGGGCGCGCCTCGCGTTCGCCCTCGATGGGGCGGTGTGGAACGAAGAGCGCGCGCTCGAGCGCTACGAATTGTTGTACGAGGCGAGCTTGGCGCCGGAAGCCGCGCGCGACAGGGCGCGCTTCGAGGGCAGGTCGGCGCCAGCAATCAGCGCGGCCCCTGGGCTCGGCGAGCCGATGGCGTCCGACCATCGGCGCATTCTCGCCACCGCGATTGGCCGCCTGCGGGCAAAGATCAAATACCGCCCTGTTGTGTTCGAACTGGCGCCCGACCGCTTCACCTTGCTTTGCCTTCAGCGCGTCGTGGAGGCGATTGCAGGGCTCGAACTGCACAAACAAAATTTCCGCCGTCTGCTGGACCGCACCGGCCTTGTCGAAGGGACAGGGGAAATGGATGCGAGCGCTGGCGGGCGCCCCGCGGAGCTCTTCCGTAAACGCGAAGCGCTGAGCGAGCGTCCAATCGGAGGCGTACACGTCCCCGCGCCTCCAAGAGAGACAACTTAAGATTGCAAATGTCTTTGAGTTCGCCTACAACGCGTTGGCGCCGGCGTGGGCCGGTTCTGCTCGGGGATTTGCCATGCTGTATCGTCCGCTTCCGTATCCGCCGCCATTCGAGGGTCCTTGGGGTCGCTCCATTGCTCCCTATGATCGCGACGAATGGGGGCGGCCGCCTCGGCCCTGGCACGACGGGCGAGGGATGCGCGACGATTCCTGGGACAGTCCGTTCCATCCGTTCGATCCGCGGCCTCCGCGCGAAATGTGGCGCGGGGCGCTCAGCCCGGAAGATTTCGGCGGCGCAGCGCCGATGACGGGAGCGACCATCGATGACAAGACCCACAAGTTCGTGGAACAGCTGTCACACTGCTCGGTGTGCTTGAAACGGGTGAGCGACCGCCTCACGCGCGCGGCCACGCCCGAAGCCAAGCGTGACGCATCTCTCGATGGCTACGCAACTGTCTGTTATTTGCTCGGCGTGTTGTCGGCAGAGGGCATTTCCTTGCCGCCAAGCATTCTCGACGGCGCCGCCAGTGCAATGCCAGGCCCTCAAACGCGGAGCGGCGGTGAAGGAAATGCCTGCCGTGAGGCGGGCGATTGGCTCGATCGAATGATCGACAAATACGGACGCGGCGCCCGCGGCGTCGGCCGCGACATTGGCGAGGGCATCGACAAAGTCGGCGGTTGCATCAGGGAGGTTCGCGACAATCTCGGCTACAACTCACGCTGAGCGATCGTCATGTGGCCGTTGCAAATCGCGGTGTACGGCGCCGGCGACGCCGGCGGCAATGGCGCATTTCCGCCGTTGCAGAGGTTTCTGGTTAGCCAGCTTGAAGAGCTGTCCAAGATAGTAACGAGCCCAAGGGTGTCAGCCGCCGCACAGCTCGATAGCACTACTGGGCCGTCCCTGCGCTGGGTGCTGGATCCGTGGCGGCGAAGCGCGCCATTGCGAATGGGCGAGACCAACACAGGCGACCCTCGCGAACTCTCCGAGTTTTGCGCGTGGTCGCAGCGCGTGTGTCCGTCCGAACGGCACATCCTGGTCCTTTCGGGCCATGGCCTTGCGTTCCAAGATAACGCCACGCGCCAACACTACGCGCGCGGCGCCGAAACCGCGCAAGCCTACAGGCGCGCCAAGTCGCTCTTCCGGTCCAACGTCCTCGGTGCGCGTGCGCTTTTGATGGACGAGTCGGACTTCCTGACCGTGCCTGAATTGCGCCAGGCCCTCAGCGCATCGACGGGGACCTTCCCAGACCGCCGGTTCGACGTCGTTGTTTTCGATGCATGCCTCATGAGCAATATCGAACTGTTGTACGAGTTGCGGGAGACAGCCTCGACGATCGTCGGCGCTGTCGATGAAATCTCCGGCGCCGGGCTCAATCTCGCAGGCGCGGCGGCAATCCTGGACAGCGCTGTCGGACGCGACCCGCTGGGTTCTAACGACATGGCGATCAGCTTTGCCCAATCGTATCGTCCTCAGACGTCCAGCGATTCCTGCGTGGCGGTGGCGCTGGATGCACCGCGGCTCGAGGCAGGCGTCTCCGCGTTTGCGCGCTTTGCGGCGCTGCTGGGTGAAGACGTCGCCACCGACGCCAATCGGGCGCGCCTTGCCCGCGAGGCGCTCGCAATCAGCAGCCGCGCAATGGTCCGCTACAAGAGCAAATCATTAGCCGACTTGGGCGCGGTAGCAGGGGCCATGCGTGGCATAGGTTTGCCGCGCCGAACCATCGCTGCGCTTGACGAAGCAGTTGCCGCTTTCGCTTCGCTCGTGATCGGCGGCCGTGTCGGCGCGGACTACTCCAACGCGCTCGGGATCTCGCTCTTTGCGCCCTCCGGCGGGGATCATTTTCGGCTGAACGCGTCCGATTATCGCGCGCTCGAATTCGCGCGGCGTACTGGATGGCTGGAAACGCTAGAGCAACTTTTCGGCGATCAGCTTGCCGGCGCATCCACTCCGTACGCCAACGGATCGACCTTAAGCCCGTCGATGCTGACTTCGTAGTGGAGGTGGACGCCCGTCGCATTGCCGCTCGAGCCCATGCGCGCTACGGGCGCGCCGGCGCCTACGAAGGTTCCAGTAGTCAGGTTCGGATCGACCTCGCTCAGGTGCGCGTAGAGCGAGCGCACGCCGGCGCCGTGGTCGATCTCCAAGAGCAACCCATAGCCGCCGCGCCATTCGACGACGGACACCCAGCCGTCGGCGGCCGCGTAGACAAAACCGCCGTTGGGATTGGCCAAATCCAAGCCGGAATGTTGTCGCCCGCCGCCGTCCGCCGTCCCACGCCAGCCAAAGCCGGAGGAAAGGCAGGTCGCTTCCGCCGGATTACGCAAAAGTGCGCCAGCGGGTGTGTGAATATAAGCGGTGTACAGTTTTGCTTCGCCGCGCTCGCCGATGGGGCCGATATTTAGACCCCCCCCGCCATTGCAAGCGAAGAGTTCACTTGCGAGCGCTGCGCGCGGGGCGACGCCATAGTTGTTGGGGGTCGCGGTGATTGGCGGAAAGGAAGGGTTGGCGCGCGAGGTCCGATAGACTGGCTGGGAGGTGCTTGCGCAACCCGCCGCGGCCAAGGCTAGGCCCAATGTCAAGGGTCTCAACATCGACGATTTCCCAAACCGCTCAGACGCGACTTTCCGCTTGCAGTGTGAATCCTACCTGAATGCGAGGCTAATCAACTGCTCAACGCTCAAGTCGATGGCAATCTGGCCTCAAGTGCGGTGCGGTAGCGCCGGCTGCCCAGCAAACTGCGCCCTGTGTCCAGCGTAATGTCCAGATCGCCGGCCGGGGTTGGCTTCATAGTGCTGATGCGGCGCCGGTTGACCAGGCGCGAGCGGTGCACCCGGGCAAAGCCGTGGCGCGACAGGCGCTGCTCCCATGCCGCCAATGTCCCGCGCACAAGAAATTGGCGTTGTCCGGTGTGGAACTCGACGTAGTTGCCGGCAGCCTCGACCAACAAGATATCCAAAGGGGCCAGAAACACGGTTGCCGCGCCGTCGCGAATTTCGATGCGTTCTTCGGCGAACGCTTGAGCGCGCTCGGCTCGGAACTGAAACAACCAGTAGACGGCGGCCAGGATCGCGTAGGTCAGGACGTCCTTCCGCCATTCGTAAACGAGCGGCAACGCCAGGCCGTCATCGAAGAAGCCGTAGCGCTCACCGACGGTCCAGTAAGCGCCCTCACGGAGGGCGACAAATCCCCCCACATGAAAAAGCGAAAAGGGAATGGTGAGTGCGCCGTGGGTGAGCGCAAAGCGGAGCAGATTGGCTGGCTTCGGGGGCACGAGCTTGATGGCGCGGCCGATCGCAGGCGCCAAAGCAACGATCATAAGGTAGCTCGAGGCTTCCCATACAAAGGGCTCGGCCCAATGCATGTCGTCACCGTCGCGTTGGGCTTCGAGCAGCTCCGACGTGACGTTCACGACCACGACCAAAGCGCCCACCAAAGCGATGGTGAGCCAAGGGCCTATCCGAAGGGCCCCGCCGCTTGTCCCGTTATGCCGTCCGCTGGTCACAGGTAAGTCTCCGCTCATCCCGCGGGTCCGCCGGAGGTGGCGTCATCATAGCCCTTGACGCGTGCATGCGGAAGGAAAGGCCCCGACAAAGGGAGTCCACTGAATGACAGACCGCCGCTACGACCTAGACTGGCTCAGGATCGCCGCCTTCGGCGTGTTGATCCTCTACCACGTAGGCATGTTCTACGTGACGTGGGATTGGCACGTGAAGTCGAGCCGGGCCAGCGAGGCGATCGAGCCTTTGATGCAGCTCACAAGCCCATGGCGGCTGACGCTGCTTTTCCTGATCTCCGGCGCGGCCACCCGTTTCATGGCGGACAAGTTGAACCCGTGGAAACTCACTGTCTCCCGCATGGGCCGGCTCTGGCCGCCACTGCTGTTGGCTGTGTTCATAATCGTACCCCCTCAGAGCTATTACGAAATCGTGGAGGCGCTCGCGGGTCTTGGCCTTCCGCAAAGCCCTTGGCTGGACGATTTCTACCTCAGGTACGTCACCGCCTCCGGGAATTGGTGCGACAATGATGGCTGCCTGACAACGCCGACGTACAACCACATGTGGTTCGTCGCTTACCTCATCTTCTATACGCTTGCTTTGATTGTGCTGGCGCCCTTGCTGCGCCGTATCCCACGTGCGCTCGGGTCGGTGATCGCGGGTCCCGGCCTTTTCCTGACACCTTGGCTCTTCTTATTCGTGACGCGCGCCACGCTGTTTCCGATCTTCGGAGAAAGTCACGATTTTCGCGTGGATTGGTATTTGCACGTTGTCTATTTCGCGACGTTTCTGTTCGGCTTCGCGATCGCAAGACACCAGCCGTTCTTCGATGCCTGCGTGCGTTGGCGCTGGTGGGCGCTGTGGGCGGCGTTGGCGGCATGGGCCGCTTTGATGGGGTATTATGCGCTGGCGCCGGAGTCACCGCCGGATTGGCTGCGCATGGTCTTCCGGGCCGTACGCGAGATGCAGGCTTGGGGCGCTATCGTGGCCGCAATTGGCTTTGCGCACCGCTACCTTCGCACCGCCGATGGGCCCGCGCGGCGCGTGCTGACGCAAGCGATTTTCCCATTCTACCTGATCCACCAGACGATCATCGTCGTCGCGGGCCACCACCTGAACGCGCTCGGTTTGCCCCTCGCCATCGAAGTTCCCGCGCTGCTTGGCGCGACGCTGGCTGGCTGCTGGGCGTTCTACGAACTGGCGCGGCGAGTTCCCCCGCTGCGGGTTTGGGCAGGACTAAAGCAACGGACTTTAAATTCGCC
>Ga0247727_10000982_pt1 | contig 69512 bp, 46 predicted proteins | sample WisWelCaveWW1625_FD_202498 | JGI IMG/M metagenome (GOLD analysis project Ga0247727, IMG submission 202498) | Biofilm microbial communities from Wishing Well Cave, Virginia, United States - WW16-25 | ecosystem: Environmental > Aquatic > Deep subsurface > Groundwater > Cave microbial mat | place... | reverse complement strand
GGCCGATCCGGGCGGGGGAACCAGATCCACCGTGCATCAGACTCTCGGAACCAGAGTCGGAGGAACCAGAAAACCACAAGAAACCAACCATGATCAGATTCCCGCGGTTCTTGGTGATCACTGACACACGCCCAGTGAGTAGACGTCCGAGCGCACGTCGATCCGGCCGGGGTCGGCCTCGAGCTGCTCGAGAACAATTCGACGAAGCCGAAAGTCGCGCAGAGCGATCGGATCGCGCCGCGAGCGTCGTCGTATCGAAGGATGGGAAAGATGGTCTGCATGGCTCTCCCTGCAGTCTTGGAGCCCGGGACACGGGAGAGTTCTACTGCGGCGACGGACCCCAAAGGCGTCTGCTTTGTTGCTTTCGGTTGTCCTAGTGATTGGAGGGCTTTCCACTCCGCTTTTTTCGCCCGCCCGTCGGCTGCACCCGCTTGTCCGGCCGGACCCGACTCAAGAGGGGGTATCGCTCGGGATGGTCGATGGAGTCGATTGCCAGATCGACGTCCAAATCCGGCCAGTAGAGGTGACCCGCGTGAGGGAGCCGGACTTTCAGGAGCTTTCCGATGGAAACGTCTCGGAACCAGGGGAAATCCTTGAAAGCGAGGAACCTCTCCTGGTCGTCAATCAGGACCCAGAAACCGTGCTCAGAGACGTTCGTGACTTCAGGGGCGGAAGTGCGCGCGCCAAGCCGCTCGGATTTCATCCTTGTGCTCCCGAACAAGGCGCAGCACGGCCCGGACCCGGTGTGCGCCGAGACCATGATTCTCGGAGAGTTCGATGACCGGCTCCAGCCAGACCTTCACTTCGCCGTCCGCATGGTGGACATGAACGTGCATCCGCATCTCTTCCCTAGAGAGGAAGAAGAACCGGAAACCTCCCTCCTGGAAGACCGTCGGACTCACGGCCGCATGCTACGCGACATCCAATTCTGTTCAAGATGACTCCGGCTCTATGGAGAAGTCCCGGCGGAAGTAGACCTCGCCTGATCCTGATCAGATCAAGGGCTCGGCCCAACGTCCGCGGGCTTGGGCAGCGGTGATTCATTGGTTCTGCGCGATTCGCGAGAGGTGTGTCAGCACGCACCTCCACCGCCCTTCTTGCCTGACAAAGACGCAGGACGACCGCTCCACATCGCGGAACGCCTGTCCTTGGTACTTTCCTCCGGATACTCCTCGTGCTGTGACCACGGCGGTGTCGCCCCAGACGCGGACGTTCAAGTCGTGGGACTCCATCAAGTCGTGACTCAGCATCCCCGATTTCACCAATCCCAGAAAGGTCGACTTGTCACCAACGCTGCCGTTGGACCCGATGATCGTCCAGTCGTCCGCCATATACTGCCCGATCTCATCCGCGTCGTTCCCGACCATCGCCCGGTCCCATTCGTTGGCGACACCGATCAGTTCTTTCATGACTCTGTCGTCCATGGGTTGTTCCTCTTGATCTTGTGCCTTGAAGCGCTCCCTGGATTGCAACGCACTCGCGTGGTTCAAAGACCTCCCCCCAGAGTTCGTCCGACAAATCCAGGTCGCCTTCGTCTCCGTCGGAGAACGTCAGATGCAACCGATAACCCTTCAGGTACTTGACAGACTGAAGTTGCGGGGTCATGAGTTCTCGCGGCACGCGGACGCGAACGAGCCGCAGTCGAAATGGTGGCGGTCGATCCCGATCGTCCTCTTGCCCCGGCATCGGGTTGCAACGAACCGCCGTGCTCCTGGTCGCGATTCATTCCGCTTTCAAAACCCGGCCACGGCGAACGTCCCCGAGCAGGGCGGGCCTTTGCAGCAGTGGGCGCGCGGAGGATCGGTGAGCTCGTAGATGGTGCAGGCAGCAGTCGCCCCGTGCCGGCACACGGGATGCTCCTCTGAATCGTGGGAGCAGAGCGCGGCCCGGATCGTCTCGATCGAGACCGGTCCCGCCGGGTCGCGGATTCTCTGGTCGGCCGCCTGGTAGCGCGCCTCGGAGTCCTTCGGTCCAGTCGCCTTGATGGTGCCGTCGCGAACTGCGCGGCCGAGCGGGCTCAACTCATCGTTGACGATGGGGTGGTTGGTGTGAACGAATCGGGTTGCGCCCGGCGATGGAACGAAAGCGACTGACTTTCCCGCCGAGCATTCGTAGCACACCACCTTCTGCGGACTTCCGATGTTGTAGGCCTGGCCGGAAGCGTGCCGGATCTCGAGGACGAATCGTTCCGCCTCCTCCAGGGTCCTGCGCTCGAGGATCCCGCGATTGACGAACGCCACGGGCAGCCCGTCTTTCGCGTCCGCGAGCGGGAGTAGTGCGTTCACGCAGACGGCGATTCCACGATTGTTCATTCCATTGAGACAGATCAAGCCCGCGTAGCTCAACACCAGCGCTTCCAGATCCGAATCCTTCGGTTTGACGTGGAACAACACCATCGCGCCGTGGGCATAGGCCGGAATGTCCATGTTCTGGGCGACGATGGAGGGGCCCGCGTCCGACTTCGACACCCCGATCGCCGTGCACTTGTCGGCGGACTCGTCCTTAACCAGGTCACGGTTCATCGAGTACCACCACTCCTCGTCCACGAGTTGCATCGCGAAGACGGTGTTGTAGGGGAGGCCGGTCGCTTCCGCGATTCCCTCCACCTCCTCGAGGAGGTCGGGCGTGAAGCGGGCGATGGCATCCTCGAATCCGGTGTCCGCGACGAATCGCTCGATGTATTCCTCGGGGCTCATGCCTTCCGGCCGCCCGAGACTCTCTCTCCACTGCTCGCAGAGTCTGAGAATGTGCGGCTTGAGTATTTCGCCGTGGATCCGGCCGCGCTCCCGGGCGGTTCCCTTCAGCGTCACGATCGGGATCGGAGATCCCGGTGTCGTGAGCAGGGATTCGTCCAACGCCGCAACTTTTTTGGTCGCGGTCTCCTGCGCCAGAGCACTTGTCCAGTGTGAAGCTCCGAATGCGAGGCCCGCTGCCCCGGTGGACGCATGCTTGAGAAACTCTCGACGTTTCATGGGATGGCCTCCCGATCGGTTCCCGCCTTCCTCGCGCTCCTTCGTCGGCGACTGTGGAAGGGTCGATTCTGGACCAGTGCGGCGCCCGCCCGCTCCTCGGCTGCGCCTTGGTCGCTGACAGTTATATATGGGCCCCAAGAGCAGCCCCGGCGGCGTGAGTCATGGGGCGTCCAGGGACAGGATCTTGAGGTCGTCGAAGTGGGTGACGCTGTCGGCCTTGGTCCACAGGCCGGTCTTTCCCGGCTCCTTGAAGGTCTCGTCGTCCGCCTCGAACAGCAGCTTGTCGTCCATCGACACGTTGAAATGCGCGCCCTTGATCTCCAGAGCGAGGGTGTGCCACTCGTTGGGAGTCACCTTGAGGTTGATTCCTGCGAACTGCTTGCGCTTGCCGCCGCCGACCCGGTAAAGGCGCACGTTGTCCTCGAGGGCATTGGCGCGCGTGATGTAGTAGTTGTCGCCGTCCTTGAAGCGCGCGACGATCCCGGCGGCCTGGTCGACCTCGCCGGAGATGGTCTTGAAACGCACGCTCACATGCACGTCCTTGGCGGAGACCTTCTCGTAGACGCACATCGGATAGCGGCCGTCGGTGTCGTCGGTGTCGGTCTGCGCCAGCACCTTTCCCTTGGTGGGGGCGGTGGGATCCTCGATCACCTGCCAGACTCCCTTCGCGCCCTCCCCGGTCTGCGCCGTGACAAAGTCGGCCGGGGCCTTTCCGCTTTCCATGGAATCGAAGGTGATGACAACCGGCTTGGGCGCCTCACTCTGGGAGGGCTCGGGCGGAGGCTTGGTCTCCTGACCGCGGGCAGGAACGAGGATTCCTCGGTTCAACCCAAGGAAGAGTCCGATCAGTACCAGTGTCCTCAATGTGTTCATCAGAAGCTCCTTCTCACAAGTCGCGAAAGGCCCTGGGGCTAGCCGTCATTCCCGCGAAAGCGGGAATCCAGTTTCATGGACGGCGGGCGCGCACAATCTGAATGGCATTGTGCCTAAGATCCTTGCCTGCCTCAACCCGTGGTGGGGCTCAAGATCAGCGCCGAAACCTCCCCAAGGGAGACTCCCGATGGCTCGATGGGTGGATGTCCGGGCGAACTGTGCGGATCGACTCCGGCCGACCTGCACCTGGTTGATGACAGGAATGCTCTGTCTTCTCATCGACGTGAGGCCTGCGTCGGCGCAGTGCATTCGCGTGGAAGATCAGAAGCTCCTCGCCCCTGATGCCGCGCCGGGCGACTGGTTCGGCCAGTCCCTCGACCTCGATGGGCCCGTTGCGATCGTCGGTGCTTATCGCGAGGACGAGCTGGGCGACGGCGCGGGCGCGGCCTACATCTACCGGCACGACGGTTCTCAGTGGACTCACGAGCAGAAGCTCAATGCGTCCGATCCGGCGGCCGGCGACGTCTTCGGCTACTCGGTGGCCATCGAAGGGGACGTCGCGGTCGTCGGCGCCATCTTCGACGACGACCTGGGCCCTGAGTCCGGATCCGCCGATGTGTTCCGTCACGATGGAACGAGCTGGGTCCTGGAGCAGAAGCTGCTCGCGAGCGACGGCTTCATCAACGACCGGTTCGGGCGCGCCGTCGACGTCGTGGGCGACCGTATCTTCGTCTCCGGTTACCGCAACGATTCCGCGGGAGCGGACTCGGGTGCCGTGTACGTCTTCGACTTCGACGGCAGCCTGTGGACGGAGCGGCAGAAGCTGACGGCGGCCGATGCACAACCCGGAGATCTGTTCGGCGTCGCACTCGAATCCGATGGCACGCGACTGATCGTGGGCGCCTACTTCGCGGACGTCGCCGCCGTGGACGACGGCGCCGCCTACGTGTTCGCGTTCGACGGCGCATCCTGGGTCGAGGAGCAGAAGCTGGTGCCGGGCGACGGTGAAACCGACGATCGATTCGGCGAGACCGTGTCCCTCGACGGCGACGTCGCGATCGTGGGCTCGTACCACGACGACGACCTCGGCGATCAGTCCGGCTCCGCCTACCTCTACCGCCGCGGCGCAGGCTGGACTCTCGAGCAAAAGCTTCTCGCCTCCGATGGAGCTGCCGGTGACGAATTCGGCTGGTCGGTGTCCGTGCAGGGCAGCCTGCTGGTGGTGTCCGCCTATGAGGACGAGCACGAAGGGGTCGGCGAGGATTCCGGCTCCGCCTACGTGTTCCGCAATGACGGCATGAGCTTTGTCGAAGTCGAGAAGCTGGTCGCCTCCGATGCGGCCGCCGACGACTTGTTCGCGACCTGGGTGGCAGTCGATGGTGATCGCGTCCTGATGGGATCGGTGTTCGATGACGACTCCGGGGAGAACAGCGGCTCGGTCTACTTCTATCGGATCCCCGAGCTCGCCCTCCGAGTGGATCCGGACACCGCGGCGGAAGGTGCCTGGGTGACCATCGAGACGTCGCCGGGACTTCCGTTTGCGCCTGCGCTGATCGCGATCGTCGCCATCAACGGCAATCCGAGATTTCGAGTGGTCGCCGCCGGACTGTTTTCGCCGACCTGCCAGTTCGGCCTGCAGGGTCCGGTGCCGCCGGGCCTCTCCGGCATCGACATCGATCTACAGTCCTTCGGGTTCTCCCGACTGCAGCGCGTCGCTGCTTCCAACGTCGAGTCCCTGGCTCTTCAGTAGTCGATGACCGCAGACCGGCGAGATATCCACAATCGAGGCTCAGGGACCGCCGAGAGTCACCCAGCTCCCGGAATCTCCGGGCCCCAGCATCCCGACTCACGCGGTCGCGCAGGAGACTTTTTCCGGACCCGGACCGGGCCAAAGAATCCCAAGATCTTGGGCAATTTGACTTCCTGAAACACTGGCTATAGTGGCCGCTCCTTTCTGGCCGGCCAACAGCGGGGAGGGGAAAGACTCGCTCGGTTGAGAGGCGCTGATGGGCGGTAGGAAAGCCGTGGACATCCTCTTGCTAGCGCATCGTTGGGCGGCGGCCCAGCCCCCTGCGAGAGGCCTACGGCCCCTACCGTCTCGGTGCCCCTATCGCGGGCGGACCACCCCCGTCCTGAGCCTTGCCAGCATGTTCGTGAAAACCACAGGCAGGAAACACCAAACATGATCCAGCCGCGCAGCGCAGAGCAAGAGAAGGTGGAGACCCTCGAGGACCTGGGTTTTTCCAGCAATGCCCTGGTCGTGCTGCGGGACCGTTACCTCGAGCGCGACCAGGACGGCAACCTGATCGAAGAGCCGATCCGGATGTTCCGGCGCGTTGCGCGCGCTGTTGCCGGCGTGGAATCCAAATGGGGCTTGTCCGGGAAGGCGGTCGAGGAGGTCGAGCAGCAGTTCTTCCGGATGATGGTCGAGAGGCGCTTCATGCCCAACTCGCCGACCCTGATGAATGCCGGCCGGCGCCTCGGGATGCTGTCGGCGTGCTTCGTCCTGCCGCTCGAGGACTCGATCCCCGACATCATGGAGACCGCGCGCCAGATCGCCCTCGTGCAGCGCGCGGGCGGCGGCACCGGCGTCGACCTGTCGCGCCTGCGACCCAAGGGCTCGATCGTCGCCTCCTCCGGCGGCTCGACCGAGGGCCCCTTGTCGTTCCTCAAGATGCTCTCGGGAGTGACCGACGCGATCCAGCAGGGCGCGTTCCGGCGCGGCGCCAACATGGGAATGATGCGCATCGATCATCCCGACATCCTGAGCTTCATCGACGTCAAGGCCGATCTCTCCAAGCTCACCAACTACAACCTGTCGGTGTCGATGACCGATGAGTTCATGGAGACCCTGCATGCTGCGCCTCATCAGGCGCATCGCGTCATCAACCCGCACACGAAACGGGAAGGCCGCATCCTCAAAGACGGCGATCAGGTCGTGTACGACTCCGCCGGCGCCGCGGAGTCCGGACCCTTCCGCACCGTTGCCGAGGTATGGGATCGAATCGTGCAGCGCGCCTGGCAGACCGGTGAGCCGGGCCTGATCTTCATCGACGAGGTCAACCGTCACAACCAGACGCCGCACGTCTTCGAGATGCGCGCCACCAACCCGTGCGGCGAGCAGCCCCTGGGCCCGTACGAGGCGTGCAATCTGGGCTCGATCAACCTTGCGCGCTTCTACAAGCCCGGTTCGCGCGTCGGCGCGCGCGACTCGATCGACTGGGACGCGCTTCAGAAGTCGGTGATCACCAGCGTGCGCTTCCTCGACGACGTCGTCGAGGTCAACAACTACCCGACCCGGGAGATCCACGACGCCTGCCACCAGAACCGCAAGATCGGCCTGGGCGTGATGGGGTTCGCCGATCTCCTGTTTCTCCTGGGCATCCGCTACGACTCCGAGGCCGCGCTCGACCTCTCCCGGGAGATCGGCGAGTTCATCCAGAAGACCTCGTGGGATGCCAGCACCCGCCTCGCCGAGCAGCGCGGCGTGTTCCCCAATTACGAGGGCTCGACCTGGGACAAGGTGCACCATCGCAAGATGCGCAACGCGCACGCGGTCACGATCGCGCCCACCGGCACGATCTCGATCATCGCGGGCTGCAGCGGCGGCATCGAGCCGATGTTCTCGCTCGCCTTCACCCGCCAGGTGCTCGACGGCAGGAAGCTGCGCGAGGTGAATCCGGTGTTCCTCGCGGCGCTCGAGAAAGTCGTCGACGACGAGCAGGAGATCGAGAAGATCCTCGAGCACGCCGAGCAGCACGGCACGATCCAGGACCTGACGCGGCTTCCCGAGTCGCTGCGCGAGGTGTTCCGCACGGCGCGTGACGTCGACTCCACCTGGCACGTGCGCATGCAGGCCGCCTGGCAGGAAAACACCGACGCCGCCGTCAGCAAGACCATCAATCTGCCCGCGAACGCCCAGGTGAAGGACGTCGAGGCCGCGTATCTCCTCTCGTATCAGCTCAAGTGCAAGGGAATCACCGTGTACCGCGACGGTTGCCGCAGCCACCAGCCGATGGCGCTCAAGTCCTCCGGCGAGGAGGCAGTGACCGGCGAAGGCGTCGCGGCGCCGGGAACGGCTCCGATCCGGCCGATCAAGCTCCCCGAGATCATGCCGTGCGTGCGCGTCCGCCAGGTCACGCCGTTCGGCAACATGCACGTCAAGATCAGCGTCGAGCCGGTCACGGGAATCGAACGCGAGGTGTTCGCGCAGCTCGGCAAGGGAGGCGACCTCGCCAACTCCGACCTCGAGGCGATCTGCCGTCTGCTGTCTCTGTTCCTGCGCTGCAACGGTGCGCTCGACCTCGCCATCCACCAGCTCGAGGACATCGGCTCGTCGCTGTCGGTACCGACCAAGGACGGGCGGATCATGTCGCTCGCCGATGGCCTCGCGAATGCGCTGTACAGGTACCAGCAGGCGAAGAAGAAGGTGGGACTGCGCGCGCTGCTCCTGGGCGAGTTCGACGCGGAGAGCCTCGAGACCGGGACGGCCGCCGCGCCGCCGCAGCGCCCCAGCCAGGCGACCGAGCACGAGTTCAAGGTCCGTTGCCCCGAATGCAACGCCGTCCTGGTGTTCGCCGAGGGCTGCGTCAAGTGCCTCGCCTGCGGCTTCTCGCAGTGCTGAAGTCGCGAAGTGAAGTCGCGGGAATTCTTGGACTGCGGGCGTTTGCGTGGTGCGTTCGCGAACCAAAGCGGTGCTTCGCACCGCACTCCAAAAACTGCGCGGCGAGCGCGATGGGGGTGGGCGTTTGCGTGGTGCGTTCGCGAACCAAAGCGGTGATTCGCACCGCACTCCAAAAACTGCGCGGCGAGTGCGATGGACGGTGCGCGACTCGCAGTTTTGGAGTGCGGCGCGACAGCGCCGCTTTGGTTCGAGCACGAAGCAGTGGGCGGGATGCTCAAAAGAATCCGCGAGGGACGAGTGGCGACGCCCACATCGACCGACGCGCCGCAAACGCCCTGTTTCTCTCACCTTGGCCCCCGTGGGGAGGCCGGTCGGCATAATGCGGACGGCAGCCGAGGGTGGTACGGGGCGGAGCCTTCGGGGACTGATCTTCCTGCCTTTGCCACGGCACTCGACGTTCGGTCATTCGACGGCGACAGGAATGAGCCATCGAGCACGTTCAGGACCAGGCGTTCCAGTGAATCGCACGAAAGGTGCGGCGCGAAAGAGCCGCTTTCCTCCGGCAGAGACGTGGTCTCTGCCCGAGAACGTCGCCCACCACCGGGCCGTTCCATTCGCAGTCATGCTGGTCGCGCTTGGTTGTCATTCCTTCGCGCGTGCGCAGGAATCCAGCGCAGACGACGGATGGGTCGTGCTCGCTCCACTGAAGATGGAGTCGCAGAACGGCACGGCGTTCGTCCCTCAACCGGACGGCTCGATCCTCGTCCAGAATCCTCAGCCGACCGACGTCTTCGTCCTGCAATTCACGACGCCTCTCACCTCGTTGACCGGTCTCAAGCTCGAGGCGCTGTGCGACGACTCCCTGCCGGAGAAAGGCCCAGGCTGGGCGGGCGGCAATTTCGTTCTGTCCGAGATCTCGCTGTCGGTGGCGCCCAAGGAGGGTGCAGCCGCGTCGCGTGCCGTCGCCCTCGACCACGCCGTCTCCACGTTCTCTCAGTTTCTGTTCCCGGTCTCGAATGCAATCGACGGCAACCCTGCCACCGGCTGGGCGGTGGGCTCCTACCTGGGACATCCCACGACCGCGGTGTTCGAGACGCGCGGGGATGAGTCCATGGATGAGGCCGCGGTGCTGTGGCTCAAGCTCGAGTTCCATCGCGGCGGCCAGCACCTTCTCGGTCGATTGCGTGTCTCGGCGACCGCCGCGCAGAAGCCCGTCGCCAGAGGAGTTCTCGAGAGGGAATGGGAGTTTGCCCGCGCCGCGGTCGACGTCGCGATGGACAACGGCGTCGAATACCTGCTCGCCCTGCAACTGATCGACGGTTCCTGGGCCGAGCGCCAGAGGGAGTACCGCAACGGTCAGACGGCGCTGTGCCTGTACACGCTGCTCAAGTGCGGCGTGCCCAAGGACCACCACAGCGTGCGCCGTGCCGTCGAGTACCTGCGCGCCGCGCCGCCGACCCAGACGTACGCGATGGCGCTTGAGATCATGGCCCTGATCGAGGTCGCCGACCCTCAGCACCGCGAATGGATCGAAGGGCTCGCGGCGACGCTCCATGGCTGGCACCGAGGCGGATTCGCGTATCCCCATGGAGGCGTCGACCTCTCCAACACCCAGTACGGTGCCCTCGGCATGCGCGCGGCCGCGCGCTACGGCGTCAAGTTCGATCAGGAGACCTGGCTCAAGCTCGGCGCTCAAGTCCTTCGCCACCAGGAGAAAGGCCGCGGACCGTACGACCCGCAAGGGTTCAGCTACGGAATCGCCGGCGAGGTCAACGGCAGCATCACCGCGGCGGGCGTCGGCATCCTCGCCGTGTGCGAGGAGCAGCTCGGCCCCGGGCTTTCCAAGGAATTCGCCAACGCCCGCAAGCGTGGCGTCGAGTGGCTGGCGCGCAACTTCGCGGTGGCGCGCAATCCGAGGACGGCGCACCAGCAGTGGGTCTACTACTACTTGTACGGACTCGAACGCGTCGCGGGCCTGCTCGACCTCGACTTCATCGGCGTCCACGACTGGTACAGGGAAGGCGCGCTGTTCCTCAGCCGCGCACAGCAGAAGGACGGCTCCTGGAAGACCGACTTCGGCGAACCGCAGTGCAACACCTGCTTTGCGCTCCTGTTCCTCGCGCAGGCGACCTCGTCGAAGACCGGCGAGGTGGCGAAGACCCGCGGCACGCATCTTTACGGGAAGGACGATCCCGGGAAGGACATCTCGGTGCGCGCCTCCGGTGACACGCCTCTCACGATGTGGGTGTCGTCGTTCGGCGCAGCGGCGCGAAAGCGCCTCGAGTGGCCGGGCGAGGAGGGCCTGGGGCTGCGCGTCGAGAGGGTCGAGTTCCTGCGCATGGGGCGCAGCGTGATGCCGGACGCGCGCGGCACCGCGGGATTGTGGCGCTACGTCACCGAGGCACCCGCCGAAGGCTGGAATCAACCCGCGTTCGACGACCACAAGTGGAGCCAGGGGCCGGCGGCGTTCGGCCTGATGAGCAGCGACGGCACGCTGGTGCGCACTCCGTGGAACAGCGACGAGATCTGGCTGCGCCGCGAGCTGGTGCTGGAGGACGACAAGCTGGTCGAGCCGGTGCTGCTCGTCCATCACTCGAACGCGGCGCCGATGACCAGTGGCGCTCCGCGCGACTCGGCGATCCTGTGCCTGTTCGAGGACGAGGAGACGTTCGCGTCGAACCTGGTGGAAGGGGACGGCTCGATCGAGGTCTTCAAGGCAGACGTCAACCGAGGGGCCTGCGCGGTGCGCGTGACTCCGGCGCAGCGCTTCAGGGCGTCGATCCCCGGCTGGTTTTATCCGATCCGCCGCAGTCCCAAGGAAGGCGAGTACCGCTACCTGCGCTTTGCCTGGCGCAAGGAAGGCGAGGGCGGAGTGATGATCCAGCTCGCGATCAACGGCGGCTGGGGCGAAGCGCAACGGTATTACGCAGGTGAGAACACGCTTCACTGGGAGCCCGCGATCCAGGTGGACAAGCGCTCGCCCAAGGGCTGGGTCACGGTGACGCGCGACCTGTACACGGACCTCGGGAAGGATGCTCAGGTGACGGGCATCGCCCTGACGCCGATGGCGGGGCAGTGGGCGGCGTTCGATTCGATCTATCTGCTGCGCAATCTGACGGCTCTCAAGAACCTCGCCGAGATGGGGGGCGCGGCGAGCGTCGAGGCGGCGCCGGCGGATGCCGCCGCGGGCGCGTCCGCCGCCGGCTCCGCGCGCGGCCTGCTGGAGATCGACATCAACGGCCGCCGGGTGTACGAGACCGCGACCTACGCGAGCGACTACGCGACCATCGTGCCGCTCGTCGATTTGCGGGAAGTGCTGAAGCGCGGCAGGAACCTCGTCGCCCTGCATGCAGTGCGCGCCGGGCCGGGTCAATCGATCGACCTCGGCATCGAGGATTTCGACCTTCTTGCGTCACTCAAGGAGAACCCGTCGCTGCCGTGCGGGGGCAAACGGTTCGCCGCGCGCCACGAGTTCCCGCAGATCGGAAAGCAGAAGATCGCGGTGCGCGTCTACGCCCAGGCGCCGGATCGAGAAGAAGAAGTCGAGGGAGCCGAAGCGCCGGCGGAAGCCGGGGAGGACGCCCGAACAGACACTGGCGGGCAGGCGCGTTCAGAAACCGGCGGCCACTCCGAGGAAAACGGACGGGCAGAGTCCGAAGTGAAAGATGAGACGACGGCACCGATGGATGCCGCGGAGCCCGGCGACGAACCGATGCAGGTCGTGATCCTGCAGTCCGACCCCCTCGAGGTCGACATCCAGCGCTCGGCGGACCCCGATCTCCTGGCTTACGCGATGGACTCCGCGCGCAACCTGATCGCTCGCAACGGCGCGACCGCCAGGGCCTCCAGCGAGTTCGCCGGCTACCCTGCGACCTACGCGGTCGACAACCTGCAGGCGCTGATGTGGCTGTGCGGCGACGGCGACCCCGAGCCGCGGATCACTCTTTCGCTCAATTCGCCGGTGCGCGCGGACCGGGTCCTCATCACCCTTGCGGCCGGTTCGCGCATCGAGGCCGAACGCACCTCGCGCGCCCAGAGAGTCGAGATCATCGTCAACGGCAAGTCGCCTAGGGTCATCGACGTCGTCCCCGACGACCGCCGCAAGACCGTGTTCGCCCTCCAGAGTCCGACCCTCATCCGCAAGCTCGACCTCAAGATCGTCTCGCGCAGCTCCGGTCATCCCACCAAGAACGCCGTCGGCTTCGCCGAGATCGAGCTGCAGCTCCTGAAGTAACCCGAGATCTTCATGACACCTGTGAACCAGCCGTGAAAGTAGTGCAGAACTTCCAGGGGCTTGCGATCCGCCGGACGGATGACCGCAAGGCACACATCGCGGACCTGGATCACCTTCCTTGCCAGGGAAGATAATCCGGATATTCTTCCCTCATGGGACAAACTGTCCGGCGCCTCCTCGATCTCAGCCTGCCTCGCGGCAAGTCGGCGTTCCTGTGGGGGCCGCGGCGCGTCGGCAAGACCTTCTGGATCCGCCACACCCTTCCAGGCGCGGTGCAGATCGACCTGCTCCAGTCGGACGTGTACGCCGAGTACGCGGCACGTCCCGCGTTGCTGCGCGAGCGATTCTCCGGTCGCAAGGAGAAGGTGATCGTCATCGGCGCGACACCTCGGCCGTGAAGAACCTCACAGTCCCAAGTCGCCGGCCCACAGGCGCTGGACGAAGGTCTTGAAGGGGAGGACTTCGATGGCGTTGAAAAGCCCGGCGCGCGGCGATGCGATGCTGGCTGCGCGGCTGGGATCAAGAATCGTCACAGACAACGTGTCCGCCAGAGCCGTGCAGGCTTCCTCGAAGGTAACGCCGTGCTTGCGAAGGCGCCTCGCCGCCATGTCTCGGTCCCACTCGAATCTGAGCACAGTCATGCGCTCCCTGCGCCTTTCATCAATTCAGCTGGCGACCGTGTGATGTGGCCCAAGGAGGAGATACCGCCGACAAGACGATCCAAGGATCCGCGCAAGAATAACTTCCCATCCTGGGCGCCCAGCTTCACACCATCTTCGCCCTCTCCTCAATCGCGAATTCCTCAGCGTATCGACCAATACGCTTCCGGATTCGCTCAATCGTCGAGGACGAACCTGGCGCAAATCTGAGCACCGAGAACGGGAAGTTATTCTTGCGCGGACCCTTACCCCTAACGATCGACTGCAAGGCGCCGCACACCTCTCGGGGCGTCCGCGAGGCATGCAAGATCGAGTTTCGGCGCCAGGAAGGCAGCGCGCGAGTTCACGAAGGCGACCTCCGCGGACTCCACACCCTCGCGCAGGAGTGCAAGGTCCGCAAGTCCGTGTTGGTGTGCATCGAGGATCAACCGCGATTCCAAGACAGTCGCAGTCGCTCCCCGCCACACCTTCGTCGAGGGCCTCAGTGGCGGCGACCTGGGCGCGTAATCCTCCGTCGCAGGGGGCAGAGGATTCGAGATGTGTCTTGCCTGGCCAAGGGCGCTGCATGCGCTTGAAGAACCAAAGTTGACCTGCAAGCCCGGTGAGGACATCGTCTCGTGAACGGCCGGCCATTCCATCAAGAACGTATTGGGGGCTGGCCAAACATTCTCGGTAGTCGGGGGAGAGGAACTGTTGTGCACGCGCTTCGTGCGGCGAGATCGTCGGGAGGAGACACATCATGGCGAACGACGGAAAAAGACGAGTGGAGACCGGAGAGGAGTGCAAGGAATGCATCTACTGTGCGTGCATGATTCCAAAGCGGGCAAAACTCTGTTTTGAGTGTGACCGGTTTCAAACGCCGCGTCGGTTTCTTCAGACAGGTGATGCAGTGCTATCGCTACTCGTTGCTCTCGTCTCAGTTTGCGCAGTCGGCATTCCACCGTTGCTGAAGAGTCTTTCCAAAGAAGAGTCCGCGGTGACGGTTGAAGCGCACGCTATTCGAGGTACAAGCGTGCAAGTTGTTAAGGGAACGACCGCCCATGGCCATCAGTACTTCGGCAAGTCGCGCTTCCTCCTCTGTGCAGATTTGATTATCTCAAACACGGGCACGAAACCTGGATTTGTCAAGCAATGCACCCTGACGCTCGAAGCGACGAACGGCAGGCGGATCGCGGCCATCGCTCTCGAGCTCGGAAAAGGACCGGGCGTTATTGTTCCTTCAGTATCACTCCAAGAAGTAACAGGTACCGCGTCGACAGAAGGAGGCATCGAGAATAGTCCCTTCCCTGGTTCTTTCGAAAAGTACGAACCTGGTGCCTCGACGTTTCGAGAGGATTATCACGAAATAGAGTTCACGCGAGCAGTGGTCACGGCGACGATTGTGGAGTACGGAGGAGCTAGACGTCAGGTGGACAGCCAGATTGATTCTCCAAGGCTCCGCTTCGAGATAGAGGTCGATCGTGATCCCTGAGCACGAAGCCGCTGACCTAACGGACTGGTGGGGCTGGGTTCTGGAGGCCCACGGATGATCAAGCTGGAAGACCTTCAGTCGAACGGGTGTGTGCGCGGCGTTGTGCCGCAGGGGCTGGTGACGGTGGTGACGGTGAAGTGGTTCGGGTCGGACGCGATCGAGCTGACCTACAAGGATCAGGGCGGGCGCGTGGCGAACGTGCTGCTGTACCGCCATGACGAGCCGCGCCTCGAGATCGTCGAGCAGGGCAGACCATGGAGCTTCGATGGCGACGGGGCGCTGTTCCGCCTCGTGTCCGAGGCGCACCGGATCCGGCTGGCGCATCTTTTCGATCCGGTGCTCGCGGTTCATACGTCACTGGTCGACCCGCTGCCGCACCAGATCACCGCAGTCTACGAGGCGATGCTCCCTCGCCAGCCGCTGCGCTTCCTGCTCGCCGACGATCCGGGCGCCGGCAAGACGATCATGGCGGGGCTCCTGATGAAGGAGCTGGTCGTGCGTGGTGACCTCCAGCGCTGCCTTGTGGTCTGTCCCGGCAGTCTCGCCGAACAATGGCAGGACGAGCTGTACCGTCGTTTCCAGCTCCCGTTCGAGATCCTCACGAACGACAAGCTGGAGGCGGCACGTACGGGGAACTGGTTCCTCGAGAACCACCTCGTCATCGCGCGGCTCGACAAACTGTCGCGCAATGAGGACGTGCAGAACAAGCTCTCTGCGCCTGAAGTCTGCTGGGATCTCGTCGTGTGCGACGAAGCGCACAAGCTCGCGGCGACCTTCTTCGGCGGCGAGGTGAAGTACACCAAACGCTACAAGCTGGCGCAGCTCCTCTCGACTCTCACGCGGCACTTCCTCCTGATGACTGCCACGCCCCACAACGGCAAGGAGGAGGACTTCCAGCTCTTCATGGCGCTGCTCGACGGTGACCGCTTCGAAGGTCGCTTCCGTGACGGCGTGCACGCGGTCGACGTCTCGGACCTCATGCGTCGCATGGTGAAAGAGCGCTTGCGCAAGTTCGACGGCACGCCGCTCTTCCCCGAGCGCATCGCCTACACAGTGCCCTACAAGCTTTCCTCCGCCGAGGCACAGCTCTACAAGGAAGTCAGCGATTACGTGCGCGACGAGTTCAATCGTGCCGAAGCTCTGCAGAACGACAAGCGCGCCGGCACCGTGGGATTCGCTCTCACGATCCTGCAACGCCGTCTCGCCTCGTCCCCGGAAGCGATCTACCAGTCACTTCATCGTCGCCGTGAGCGGCTCGACAAACGCCTGCGCGAGCTTCAGCTCCTGCAACGCGGCGCCGTCGCGGCTGCCCTGGCCGAGACCTCGCCCGCTCTAGACGCCGAAGATGTCGCCGACCTTGAAGACGCGCCCGATCACGAGGTCGAGGCCGCCGAGGCGGAAGTCCTCGATCAAGCCACGGCTGCCCGCACCATCGACGAGCTGAAGGCGGAGATCGCCTTGCTCCAGCACCTCGAAGCGCTGGCGCTCGCTCTACGCCGCAGCGGTCACGACCGCAAATGGGTGGAGCTGGCGACATTGCTCGGCGAGGTCTTCACACCGACCGCAATCGCCGACCAGGTCGCCGAGCAGTCACCGCCGTTCGGGACCACGGACATTCCCCGTCCGATCGCCTCCCCGCGCCAGAAGCTCGTCATCTTCACGGAGCATCGCGACACCCTCAACTATCTCCAGGGCAAGATCACCACGCTGCTGGGCCGCAACGAAGCGGTCGTCACCATCCACGGAGGCAGGGGGCGCGAGGAACGATTGAACGCGCAAGAAGCATTCAAGCACGATCCGCAGGTGCAAGTGCTCCTCGCGACGGACGCAGCCGGCGAAGGAATCAACCTGCAGCGCGCCCACCTGATGGTCAACTACGACCTGCCTTGGAACCCCAACCGCATCGAGCAGCGCTTCGGCCGCATCCACCGGATCGGTCAGAGCGAGGTCTGCCACCTCTGGAATCTCGTGGCCGAAGAAACGCGCGAAGGCGACGTCTACCACACATTGCTCGAGAAGCTCGAGGAGGTTCGCAAGGCCCTGCACGGCCAGGTGTTCGACGTCCTCGGCAAGCTGCAGTTCGAGGGTCGTTCGCTGCGCGAGCTGCTGATCGAAGCGATCCGCTACGGCGAGCGGCCCGAAGTGCGAGCCCGTCTCACGCGGGCGGTTGTCGACAGCATCAATCGTCGGCAGATCGAGGATCTGCTCGAAGAGCGCGCCCTCGCGCACGACTCGATGGACGCAAGCCGTGTCCGCCGCGTGCGGGAAGAGATGGAGCGCGCGGAAGCGCGCCGACTGCAGCCGCACTACATCGAGTCGTTCTTCTTCGAAGCGTTCAAGCAGCTCGGCGGCACCGTCCGGCCGCGCGAGCAGCGTCGCTACGAAGTGACCCACGTGCCCGCGCCGGTGCGCAACCGCGACCGTCTCATCGGTTCCGTCGAGCCGGTACTCGCGCGCTATGAGCGCATCGCCTTCGAGAAGTCGCTGGTCGCTCCGCAAGGCCTTCCGCTCGCGGCCTTTGTCAGCCCCGGTCATCCGCTGCTCGATGCAACGCTCGACCTGACCCTCGAGCGCCACCGCGACCTGTTGCGCCGCGGTTCCGTCCTGGTCGACGACCACGACCCGGGCGAGCGGCCGCGCGTGGTCTTCTACCTCGAGCACAGCATCCAGGACGCGAGCCGCACGCGCAGCGGGCAGCCCCGGGCGATCTCGAAGAGGATGCTCTACGTCGAGCTGGACGACGCTGGCAACGTGCGTCACTTGAACTATGCACCCTACCTCGATTTCCGTCCGCTACGTCCTGACGAGCCCTCGACCGGGCAGATCCTCGATCGCCCTGAATGCGCATGGATCACGCGCGAGCTCGAAGCGAAGGCACAAGGCCACGCCGTCGCGCACGTCGCCCGCGAGCACCTCGAAGAAGTGCGCAGCCGCCGACTCGAGTGGCTCGAGAAAACGCGCGCGGCGGTGAAGGATCGCCTAACGAAGGAGATGACCTACTGGGATCAACGGGCCGAACAACTGAAGCTGCAGGAGCAGGCCGGCAAGGCCCCCGCGCGGCTCAACTCCTTAGAGGCCCGCCGACGTGCCGACGATCTGCAGGCGCGCCTTCAGAAGCGCATGGAGCAACTCGATCTCGAAGGCCAGATCGCGGCGCTGCCGCCGGTTGTGCTTGGCGGCCTCGTGGTGCTTCCTGCTGGCCTCCTTGCCAAGGTTGGCGGCAAGCCGCTTGCAAAGGCGTCTCAACCGACGGATACCCAAGTCTCCGCGGCGCGTGCCCGTGGCATCGTGATGCAGATCGAGCGCTCGCTCGGCTTCGAGCCGGTCGATCGTGAGCTGGAAAAGCTGGGTTACGACATCGAGAGTCGCGTTCCCGGCACCGGCAAACTGCGTTTCCTCGAGGTCAAGGGGCGAGTCAGCAGCGCCTCCACGATCACGGTCACGCGCAACGAGATCCTCACCTCGCTCAACAAGCCCGAGGACTTCATCCTGGCTCTCGTCGAATTCACCGACGGTGAGTCGTACCGTGTCCATTACCTGCGCGAGCCCTTCCAGCGCGAGCCGGACTTCGGGGTGACGAGCGTGAACTACGACTTTCCGGACCTGCTCGCGCGGGCGCAGGCGCCCGCATGAGCCGATCGGCCGTTCCGGTCCCGGGGGCTGGGCTGACACCTGAAGCCATGGCAGCCAAGCAAAACGGCACCGAGGTCTTTGGGACTCTCATCGGACGGTATATTTTGAGTGTCGTTATACTTCTATTTCCGGTACTACGGCACTTTGGATGTATCGCCGATGCCTACCCCTGGCCGTCGAGAACTTCTCCGAACTCTGAGCCGAACTGCACGCGGGGGTCTGGTCTCCGTCGCTCAGGCGGCATCCTCGTGGAAAGAGCCGACGCGCTCTGCCGCTCTGCGGCTCGCGAGATGGGCGAGCGACGGTTGGCTCGTCCGCGTTCGACGCGGTCTCTACTACGTTCAACCGCTAGAGGCTGGAACCACCTCGGTTGCCGAGGACCCATGGATCCTGGCCGAGAGGCTCTTCTCGCCCTGCTACATCGGCGGGTGGAGCGCCGCCGAACACTGGGGGCTCACCGAGCAGCTCTTCCGCTCAACATTCGTGGTCACCGCAGCGAACATCCGGCGGCGTGAGCAATCGGTGCTTGGCGCCACATTCCGACTGGTGAGAGTCACGCATGCACGCATCGAAAGCGTCCCAACGCTGTGGCGCGGGCAGGTGCGGGTACGAGTGTCGACGATGGAGCGTACGCTTGTGGATGCGCTGGTGACTCCTGAGTGGGCCGGAGGTGTCCGTCATCTCGCGGAGATGTTGGCCACGTATCGCGAACTATCCGGCCATTCGGAAGTCCTACTGTCGAGAGAGCTCGAAGGCCACGGAAACGGTGCCGCCCACAAGCGCGCAGGATTCCTCACCGAACGGCTCTGGCCAGAGGCGAAGGATCTGCTGAGAGTTGCGGCCAAAGGCCGCTCAGCGGGGCTCGTCCGCCTCGATCCCGCGGTAGCCGGTCGAGGGCACATGAACCGGCGCTGGGGCCTCTGGGTGAACGCGACTATCCCGAGGGCAGAACGGTGATCGGGAAGCAGGACATCCTCGACCGCGCCGCCGAGTGGCGACTCCGGCCTGACATGGTCGAAAAGGACTACGTCCTCGGCTGGCTTCTCACCGCCATCGGCACCCATCCAGGCACGTCGACGTCCTGGGTTTTCAAGGGCGGAACCTGTCTCAAGAAGTGCTACGTCGAGACCTATCGCTTCTCGGAGGATCTCGATTTCACGCTACGGCCGAATGCCGTGTACGACGAAGTGGGACTCCGAGAGATTCTTCGCGGTATTGCCGCGGAGGCACAGAACGCATCGGGCATCACGTTCTTCCCGGACGATCTGATTTTGCGCGCGCGGCAGAACCGCCGGGGCCAGCAAACGTGGGAGGCACGATTCGGATATCGCGGTCCGCTCGCCACGCCAGGCCAGCCCAAGGTTCGCTTCGATCTCACCGAGCACGAGGAAATCGTCCTGGCATCGGAGCGCCGCGGGATCTTCCATCCGTACCCTGACGACCTGCCGCCTGGGGCAGGCGTTGCGTGCTACGCTCTGGACGAGGTGGTGGCGGAGAAGACTCGGGCGCTGGTGGACCGGACTCGTCCGCGGGATCTCTACGACGTGGTGCTCATCCTCGAGAACCATGCGCCCGATCTGAACCTTCCGCAAGTGCGCGAGGTGTTCGTCCGGAAATGCAGGGCGAAGAACATCTCGGTTCTGTCGAGCGCAGAGCTCATCCGCCTCGTCCGCTCGTCCGACGAGTTGAAGGCGGAGTGGGGGAACATGCTGGCCCATCAGCTTCCGGCGCTCCCCGAGGTCGCTGTGCTGTTGGAACGTCTTCCCACGGCGCTTCACTGGCTCGATGCTGCGCCGGCCGCAGCGCCGGCCCCTCCCAGAGCCCGACTCGCCTCGGCCTCTGCGGGTGCGGGCGCGACTCCGCCCCTCGAGGCCCCGCGCTCGAGCCGGTACTGGGGCCTTGGGCAGCCGATCGAGACGATCCGCTTCGCCGGCGCGAACCGGTTGATGGTGTCCTTCACGTATCACGGCACGCCACGAATCGTCGAGCCGTACTCGCTCCGCCGACCCGATACGGACAACTTGCTGCTGTATGGGTGGGAAGTGGCGTCCAGCCACATCAAGGCTTTCAAGGTTCTGGAGATGAGCGGTGTTCAAGTGACCCACCATTCCTTCCGTCCTCGGTATCGTGTGGAGTTCGCTGCGTGAGCCAGCCCCGCAAGAAGCGCATCGAAGTCGCCTTGCCCCTGGAGGCGCTCAACAAGGCGCCCGCCCGCGAGAAGTCGATCCGGCATGGGCATCTGACCACGTTGGCATTGGGAGGAGCCGATGAGCGTTAGCCCCGACGTATTCCGTTCAAGGGGCAGGCCCTGTTCCTTCACACCCGACAGCGGCGTGAAGTTGATCGGTGAGGCTCTCGAGTCTTACGCCAGATGCGGCGTTCGGATTCCTACGAATAACAGACTTGAGCTTGCACGTTCGCTTTTCACCGAGAGCCAGACAAAGATCGATACGTCTGACCAAGGGTTTCTGTCACTTCTGCGTGATGCACACTTTACGGCTCTCGAGCACTACATCATTTCCAGGGCACTTCAGCCAAGGCCAGGGCCAGCGGGTGATCTCGCACGATCCAAGATCGGACAAGCGCTGTCCGGCGCCCCGATGGAATGTCAGGATAGAAACCATCTCGGTCGCAACACTCAGTTCGAATTGTTCGCAGGCGCGATTCTCGCCATGGGTGACGTCAGAATCGAATTCGGTGAACCGGACCTTTTCTTTCAGTACCGAGGACTTCAAGTTGGCCTTGCAGCAAAGAGGGCTCAGAACGACGAGAAGCTTCGCAAGCGTGCCCGTGAAGCCATGAAGCAGCTCAAGAACACCCACTTTCCGGGATTCGTGGTCCTGTGTCTTGACCGTCTATCCGATCCTGAATCGATGAGTTGGGCGCCTCAAACCCAAGAACAACCTCGAGACCTGGAGACTGTACTTCCTGTGTTGCGGAGAATCGATGCCGAGATACAAACGGAACCAATGGTCCTTGGGCGACTTGCGTTTCTTCGTGAGTCTGTCTGGAATCTGCAACCAGGGCAAGTGCCGTCCCTCGTTCTTGGCTTCCGATTTCATCTTCGAACTTTCCTGAGCAGCGATGCTGATAACAAGACTGCATACGGTGTGTTCGGGGGCATGGTGGAGCGGATCAATGCACAATTCTCCAATCTGTAGATACTTCTCTGTCGGTTCAATGGCACAGATGAACTGTCGGCGGAGAACCTTCTCCTTGACTGAACACCGACTCCGTCACCTTGCGTCAACCTACGCGGATTCACTTGGCCGTCTGATCTCCAAGTTCTCTGGACACGGAAAAGAAGTCGGATGACCGTCTCCCGCAAGAAGCTCATCGAGGTCGCCTTGCCGCTGGAGGCCATCAACAAGGCCTCGGCGCGGGAGAAGTCGATCCGGCATGGACATCCGAGCACGCTGCATCTGTGGTGGGCGCGGCGGCCGTTGGCGGCGGCGCGGGCGGTGATCTTTGCGCAGATGGTGGATGACCCGTCGTCCAACCCGGAGCTCTTTAGGAAGAAGACTCCCGAAGAGACGGAGAAAGCGATTCAGAAGGAACGCGAGCGGCTGTTCGAGATCATCAAGGAACTGGTGAAGTGGGAGAACACCACCAACGAGAAGGTGCTGCAGGCGGCGCGCGACGAGATCTGGCAGAGCTGGCGGCGCGCCTGTGCGGAGAACGCGGACCACCGCCAAGCGAAGGAGCTGTTCGACCGGAACAAGCTGCCCGCCTTCCATGATCCGTTCGCGGGCGGCGGTTCGTTGCCGCTCGAGGCGCAGCGGCTGGGACTGGAGGCGTACGCGAGCGACCTGAACCCGGTGGCGGTGCTGATCAACAAGGCGATGATCGAGATCCCGCCCAAGTTCGCGGGGAAACCGCCGGTCAACCCCGAGGCGCGAAACGACACTGCAGCAAAGCTGAAGACCTGGAAGGGTGCGCAGGGACTTGCGGAGGACGTGCGTTACTACGGCCGATGGATGCGCGACGAGGCGGAGAAGCGCATCGGCCACCTCTACCCCAAGATCGAGATCACGGCGGAGTTGGCCAGCGAGAGGCCGGACTTGAAGCCTCTCGTGGGTCGCAAGCTCACCGTGATCGCGTGGCTCTGGGCGCGCACGGTGAAGAGCCCGAACCCAGCCTTCGCGCAGGTGGACGTGCCGCTCGCCTCGACCTTCATGCTCTCCACCAAGGCAGGCAAGGAGGCGTATGTCGAGCCGGTGATCGAGAACGGCGGCTACCGCTTCACGGTGAAGGTGGGGAAGCCGAAGGATGGGGAGGGGGCGAAGAACGGGACGAAGCTGTCGCGCGGCGCGAACTTCCAGTGCCTGATGTCGAACGCACCGATTGCGAGCGATCACATCTATGGCGAGGCCAACGCCGGGCGCATGGGCGCGCGGCTAATGGCCATCGTCGCCGAGGGTGATCGCGGGCGCGTCTACCTCGCGCCGACGCCGGAGATGGAAGCCGTCGCCCTGACGGCGCAGCCGACGTGGAAGCCGGAACTCGCGATGCCAGAGAACCCGCGCTGGTTCTCGCCGCCGCTCTACGGGCTGAAGACCTACGGCGACCTCTTCACCGCCCGCCAGCTCGTGGCCTTGACGACCTTCTCCGACCTCGTGCAGGAAGCGCGCGAGCGGGTGCACCGCGACGCCCTCGCCGCCGGCCTCCCCGACGACCCCAAGCCCCTCCGCGACGGCGGCACCGGCGCGACCGCGTATGCGGATGGGCTCTCCGTGTACTTCGCACTCATGGTGAGCAGGTCCTCAGACCGACACAACACCATCTGCTCTTGGGACATGGGCCCAATTGGCTCGAAATCATCGACGGGATCCCCGGCGCGTAGCGCTTCGATCCGCAATTCATTTTCGAGACAGGCGCTGCCGATGTCGTGGGACTACGCCGAAGGTAATCCGCTGAGTGAGTCTGCGACAAACTTCCTTGATTCGGCGAACTGGATTGCGAAGGTGCTTGATCGCCTTAGACCGTCTAACGGGGGCTATGCGCAGCAGCGAGACGCCGCCCGCCAAGGGTTGGACTATTCGGTCGTCTCCACTGACCCGCCGTACTACGACAACATCGGCTATGCCGACTTGTCGGACTTCTTTTACGTCTGGCTGCGTCGCTCGTTGAAGCCTGTCTTCCCCGACCTTTTCACTACGCTTGCCGTACCCAAGGCGGAGGAGCTGGTAGCCACGCCCTACCGCCACGGCAGCAAGGAAAAGGCTGAGGCGTTCTTCCTCGACGGCATGACGCAGGCGATGCAGCGCTTGGCAGAGCAGGCGCACCCGGCCTTCCCACTCACCATCTACTACGCCTTCAAGCAGGCCGAGAGCGACGGCGCTGACGGAACGACGAATACGGGCTGGGACACCTTCTTGGCCGCAGTCATCGAAGCCGGCTTCGCCATCAGCGGCACCTGGCCGATGCGGACCGAACTGAGCAATCGCATGATCGGCTCCGGCACCAACGCCCTCGCTTCCAGCATCGTCCTCGTCTGCCGCCCGCGCGCCGCCGCCGCCCCCAGCGCCACCCGCCGCGAGTTCGTCACCGCGCTCAAGGCCGAGCTACCCGTCGCACTCGCCAATCTACAGCGGGGAAACATCGCGCCGGTGGACTTGGCGCAAGCCGCCATCGGCCCGGGAATGGCGGTCTACACCCTCTACGCCAGGGTGCTCGACGCCGAGGGCAAGCCGCTCCGCGTGCGCGAGGCGCTCGCGCTCATCAACCAGACCCTCGACGAGGCGCTGGCCGAGCAGGAGGGCGACTTCGACGCCGACAGCCGCTGGGCACTGACCTGGTTCGAGCAGTCGGGCTTCGCCGAGGGCGAGTACGGAGTGGCCGAACAGCTCTCCAAGTCCAAGAACACGAGCGTCGCCGGCATGGTCGAGGCGGGCATACTTGCATCGAAGCGTGGCAAGGTGCGGCTGCTCCCGCCCGAGGAACTCCCCGCCGACTGGGACCCGTCCACCGATCCGCGTCTCAACGCGTGGGAGATCGTCCACCACCTGATGCGCATACTCGCAAGCGGCGGCGAAGGCGCGGCGGGCGAGCTCGTCGCCAAGCTCGGCGCCAAGGCCGAAGTCGCCCGCGAGCTCGCCTACCGCCTCTACACTCTCTGCGAACGCAAGAAGCGCGCGACAGAGGCCCTCTCGTACAACGGCCTCGTCCAAAGCTGGCCCGAGATTCTTCGGCTCTCCCGAGAGGCTCCTCAGGCCAAAGAGCGAACCCTGTTCGACAGGAGCGAGCGATGACTGGTGAAGTAGGCGGAATCCAGGACGTGCGCTTGGCAACCCGCATCGAGGCGCTTCGCTTTCGGTCGCTGGAGTATGTTTCGCAGAAGCTCGGTCCGTTTCATGTTCTCCTCGGACCCAACGCGAGTGGCAAATCCACTTTTCTGGATGTCGTCGCCTTTCTCGGGGATGTCGTTCGTCAAGGAATCGAGGTCGCTGTGCATGGCGACCCACGGCTGGGGATCCCTCTTCGCGCACCGGACGCGAAGCATCTGACCTGGATGCGTCGCGGAGGACAGTTCGAGCTGGCCCTCGAAATGGCAATCCCAGAGGAGAAGCGCGATCGCATCAAGAACGGGGGTGCAGAGCTGTGCCGGTACGAATTGGCGATCGACGTCTCAGGACCCCTGCGGATCGTCGCGGAAACGCTATGGCTTCATCCGACCGATACGGTCACTCTCGCAATCCGTCAACGGTCGCTCTTTCCCGGGCCGCCAAAGGCACCTGACAGCATCGTTCATCCGCTACGCAAAAAAGCTCCACGTGGATGGAAAAAGGTTGTGTCCCGTGGCCAGGAGCCGGAACAAGTCACGTTTGTCTCCGAGACGTCGAGATGGAGCAATCCCTTCCGCCTCGGCGCAGACAAGGCCGCGCTCGCGAGCTTGCCGGAAGACGAAAAGATGTTCCCGGTCGCGACCTGGTTTCGAAAGGTCCTGAGCGAGGGAGTGCAGCGCATCGCTCTGTCGAGCGAGCACATGCGCAGACCCAGCCCCCCCGGAAAATCGAGGGCGTTCCTGTCCGACGGGTCCAACCTTCCTCAAATCGTGCACGTCCTCGAAAAGGACCATCGACCCCGCTTTGACGAATGGGTCGGTCATGTTCGCGAAGCCCTTCCAGACATCGAGAGCATCACGACTCGAGAACGCGAAGAGGACCGGCATCGTTACCTGGTGTTGAAATACAAGAGTGGCCTCGAAGCGCCGTCATGGCTCGTCTCCGACGGAACTCTCCGGTTGCTTGCCCTCACCTTGCTGGCGTACCTGCCGGACCTTTCCGGGCTGTTCCTGATCGAGGAACCGGAGAACGGAATCCACCCGCGGGCCGTCGAAACCGTGTTCCAGTCGCTGAGCTCGGTCTATGGCGCACAGGTGCTGCTCGCCACCCATTCGCCCGTGGTCGCCAGCATGGCCAATCTCGACCAAATCTTGTGCTTCGCGCGGACTCCCGAAGGCGCCACGGACGTGATTCCCGGACGAGAGCATCCGCGACTCAAGGAGTGGAGAGGCAGCCTCGACTTGGGAACGCTGCTCGCCGCGGGAGTGCTCGCATGATCGACTTGGTGTGTCTTGTAGCGGACAAGAACATGCAAGCCGCGATCGAGGGAATCCTCCGCAGGTACGAGTCGCTCGCCATCCGCGAGATCACGTTCGAGATCATCGTCCATCCAGGCCGGGACTCGGGTTGCTTCCACCATGCCAGTGAATTGCTCCTGAACGATCGCCGCCGCGCGAGCCATGCCCTTGTCATCCTCGACCGGGCATGGGAGGGAGCTCCGGCCGAAGTCGGGATCGAGTTAGAGAATCGGCTGGAAAGTCTGCTGCAGCAAGGCGGGCTGGAAGACTGGGCACGCGCCGTCGTGATCGACCCCGAGCTGGAAGTGTGGGTGTTCAGCGATTCTCCGCACGTTGCTAGCGCGCTTGGATGGAAAGGCGACGCAAGCGGACTGCGAAATGCACTTGCGGAGCTGCACCTCTGGAATGAAAACCAGGTCAAACCACATGATCCGAAGGCTGCAGTGCATTGGGTCCTTCGGCAAGCGCGAAAGCCCCGATCGTCTTCGATCTACCGCGAACTGGCGAGTCGGGTCAGCTTGCAGCGCTGTCAGGATCGGTCGTTTCTGCGTCTTAGAGAACTGCTCGTCGGCTGGTTCGGCGGCGCAAGCGCGAAGACATAGGAGAAATCAGTGGCACTCAGCAACCACGAACGGGTCGGAAAAGCCCTGGAGCTTCTCAAGGACGGTCTGCGCCCCTTTGTCGAGCGTGAGCTCAAGACTCTGCATGGAGACGATTGGTTGTCCAAGCTGAGGGACACCGTTGCCGATACGCGGCTCGGCGCGAGTGATGACGACTCGATGGAGGACGTCGCCGGCCTCTTGGTGATCATGGATCGAAAGTGGGGGGAAGTGTTCCGCCGAACTCTCGGCAAGGCTGACCGCAGCCTCGTCAACGAGCTGGTGGAGGTGCGCAATCGCTGGGCACATCAGAAACCCTTCTCCACCGACGACTGTTATCGCGCGCTCGACTCCGCCGTCCGGCTGTTGACTTCCGTCATCGCGCCGCAGGCGGCCGAGGTCGACAAGATGCGGATGGAGCTCATGCGCGTGCGCTACGACGAGCAGGTGCGCCATGAGAAGCGCAAGAGCTCTGCAAGCACCATCGAGACCCAGGCGACCGGCAATCTCACTCCGTGGCGCGAGGTCGTCAACCCTCACAAGGATGTTGCAAGCGGCCGTTACCAGCAGGCGGAATTCGCCGCGGACCTGTGGCAGGTTCATATCGGTGAAGGGACGGAGGAATACCGAAACCCCGTCGAGTTCTTCCGGCGCACTTATCTCACGGAGAGCCTCAATCGCCTGCTCGTCATTGCCGTGCGCCGACTTTCCGGGGCGAGCGGTGCTCCGGTCGTGCAGCTCCAGACCAACTTCGGCGGTGGCAAGACGCACTCGATGCTCGCTCTCTACCACCTTTTCTCGGGGACGGCACACGGCGAGCTGGTGGGCGTCGACGACGTCTTGAAGCAGGCCGAGTTCACGAAGCTCCCCGTCGTCAAGCGCGTGGTGCTCGTCGGCAACCGAATCTCCCCCGGCAATCCGGTAACCAAGCCTGATGGCACGGTGGTGCGCACCCTGTGGGGAGAGCTTGCCTGGCAGCTCGGCCATGCGGCGGGAGGTGCCAAAGAAGCAAAGAAGGCATTCGAGCGCATCCGGGCCGATGACGAAAGGGCCACCAGTCCCGGGGATGCACTGCGCGAGTTGATGAACACCTATGGCCCCAGCCTTATCCTGATCGACGAATGGGTCGCGTACGCGCGCCAGCTCCACGACGCGGCCGACCTGCCGGCGGGCAGCTTCGAGACTCACTTCACCTTTGCGCAAGCGCTCACGGAATCGGCCAAGCTCTCGAAACACTGCCTTCTGGTGATCAGCCTTCCCGCGTCCGATACCTCGGGCTCGCCTCATGCACAAGCAGACGATGTAGAAGTGGGAGGGGAGCGGGGCCGCGCCGCTCTTGATCGTCTTCGAAACGTGGTCGGGCGCGTGGAGGAATCGTGGCGACCGGCGAGCGCCGAGGAAAGCTTCGAGATCGTACGGCGGCGATTGTTCGAACCGCTGGTGGAGCCGAGGCAGTTCCTGGCGCGCGATACCGTGGCGCGCGAATTCTTCGACTTCTACCGCACCCAGCAGCAGGAGTTTCCGCCCGAGTGCCGCGATCCGGATTACGAGAAGCGGCTCAAGGCCGCGTACCCGATCCATCCCGAAGTCTTCGACCGGCTCTACGGCGACTGGTCGACGCTCGTCAAATTCCAACGTACGCGAGGCGTGCTGCGATTGATGGCGGCGGTGATTCACAGTCTTTGGGAAAAGGGCGATCGCAACCCGCTGATCCTGCCGGCCAACATTCCCATCGACGACTCGCGGGTGCAGTTCGAGCTGACGCGTTACCTCTCGGACAACTGGGTGCCGGTGATCGAGAAGGACGTCGACGGTCCGAACTCGCTGCCGCTGCGCCTGGACAGCGAGGTGCCCAACCTCGGGAAGTACGCCGCGTGCCGTCGCGTAGCGCGCACGATCTATCTCGGCTCGGCGCCGACCGCGACCGCTGCCAACCGCGGAATCGAGGACCGGCGCATCAAGCTGGGCTGCGTCATGCCGGGAGAGTCCCCGGCGATCTTCGGCGATGCGCTGAGGCGACTGAGCAGCGCGGCGACCTACCTCTACCCCGACGGGGCGCGCTACTGGTACTCGACCCAGCCGACGGTAACCAAGCTCGCGGAAGATGAAGCCGAGCGGTTGAAGCGCGATCCGGACAGGGTCGCGGAGGAGCTGGAGAGACGGCTCCGTGCAGACCTCAAGAAGACCGGAGACTTCAGCCGCGTGCATCCGATGCCTCAGTCCGGACAGGATGTGCCGGACGATCTCGACGCTCGACTGGTCGTGCTCGGCATCAATTGCCCGTTCAGCAAGGAGCCGAACAGTCCGGCGGAGATCGCGGCGAAGGCGATCCTCGAGTCGCGCGGCAGCGCGCCGCGCCTCTACCGCAACACGCTCGTCTTCCTCGCCGTCGACAAAATGCGTCTTCAGGATCTGGACGAGGCCGTCCGGCGTTATCTCGCATGGGAGTTGATTGTCACGGAAAACCAGAGTCGCAACCTCTCCCCACATCAAGTGAAGCAGGCGGACGCTCAGAAAACGGCGGCGGACAGCACCGTGACGGCTCAGCTCCCCGAGGCCTACCAATGGTTGCTCGTACCGGTGCAGGCGACGGCACAAGCGTCGATCGAGTGGCACAGCTCGAAGCTCTCAGGTCAGGATTCTCTCGCCATACGAGCGAGCAAGAAGCTCCGCAGCGAGGAACACCTCATCACGAGCTTTGGTCCGACGCGGCTTCGAATGGATCTGGATCGAGTGCCTCTCTGGCGAGGCGACCATGTCGCCATCAAGCAACTCGTCGAGGACTACGCGCGCTATCTCTACTTGCCGCGGCTGCGCTCGCCGGAGGTGTTGCTCGACGCTGTGAAGGAGGGGGTCAAGCTGACCACCTGGGAAACGGAGTCGTTCGCCTTCGCCGAGAGCTTCGACGAAGCCGCGCGACGCTACCGCGGCCTGCGCGTCGTACACGGAATCTCCGGCGTCGACAGCTATTCCCCGGCCTTGCTCGTCAAACCTGACGTTGCCCGCAAGCAGATCGACGCCGACAAGGTGACGTCGTCCGCAGTTCCCAGCACAGGCGGGGGAGTACCGACCACGTCGAGTCCAGGCGCAACGGGAGCTGCCTCGCCGGGTGCTCCTTCGGCGTCCGGTCCTTCAGGGGCACGTCCCACGGGGGTGCCGAAGCGCTTCCACGGCAGCGTCGCGCTTGACCCCAACCGCGTCGGCCGCGATGCCAGCCGCATCGCCGACGAAGTCATCGCGCATCTCGCCGGACTCCTCGGCGCCAAGGTCCGAGTGACTCTCGAAATCGAAGCGGAAGTCCCTCCTGGAGTACCCGACCAGGTCTTACGAACCGTGACCGAGAACAGCCGCACCCTCAAGTTCACCAGCCAGGGCTTCGAGTCGGAGTAGCTCAGACGCGCCTTTTGCCCACTTCCATGCTGTCTTTCCCCGAGTGATCCACTCATGAACCCGAGATCTACGATCGCAGAAAAACAACCATGGGCCTCAGGGCCGGCGGAGATTCTTCAACACGCTTTGTCTTTGCTCAAGGACGATGACGACAAGAACCGGCGTCTGGCCTTGATTCTCATCGACAATGCCGTCGAACTGGCCGTGAAGACTTTTCTGGGCCTTCCTAGTCGTGTGACGGGTCTGAGCATTTCTCGCAGGGAGTACGATGAGGTGAGAGATAGCTTTCCTCGACTCCTGGTTGGCCTTGAGCGCTACGCCTCAACCAAGATTGACGGTCTCGACCTCGGGGTGATTGAATGGTACCACGGGCTTCGCAACGAGCTATACCACAAGGGAAACGGCCTCACCGTAGAGCGCCAGAAGGTTGAGGTCTACGCGGGTCTCGCCAAGCTCCTGTTCAAGAATTTGTTCGGGTTCGATGTGCTCCCGGAGAAAACCACTACTGAGCGACAACTAGGCGCTTTCCTAGGGACATGGGCACGAATCGAGCGGGCACTACGATTCTTGCGAGGGCACACGGCATCGGAGCCTCTTGTCGTTGCCGAACCTACCACTCCATACGGGCTTTCCTTGAGCGAGATGAGCAGGATGGGGCTTCGTGTCGAACCTCGCGCTGAGAGCGCGGGCCGGGGCGTCCGAAGAGTTCGAGGGGCTGGTGGCCGCGCTCGCCATCGATGGCAGCGTGGAGACCCGCTGGTCGGGGATCCCCGGTCACAACGAGGGAGTGTGGTTCGAGCTTTCATGGGACAAGCCGGTCGACGTGGGTTGCGTGGTGATCCATCAGTTCGATCGCTTCGTGATGGAGCTCGACCTGCAAGTGCACGAGGCGGCGACGGGGGAGTGGCGCACGCTCGCGCATCTGGGCAGACCTGGGCGGCGTCTGCATTCCGTCGTTCTGTGGCGCGGCCAGGGCGTCGCGACCACGCGCCTTCGAATTGCCAACATCACCAACGGCCCGAGCTTCACCGAAGTCGAGGTGTTTGCGGAGACCGATGCCGAGCCGCCGGCTCTGGTGCTGGGCTCGGACATCGACGGTCGATTCCTCGGGGTCGTCACCGACCGCTTCGGCGCCGCGCCGATCGTAGGTGCCGAGGTCCTGCTGCAAGGCGATGCCTCGGGTGGCCCCTGGACGGCACGCGCGAGCAGCAACGACCACGGACTGTTCACCGCAGCGATGCCCATCGGGCTCCGCGGCCTGGTTCGCGCGAGCGTGACCATGCCGGGATCCGCACGGGCAGAGGAGCCGCAGCACTCCTTCGAGTCCTGCGATTTCCAGTACGGCCTCACTCCGCCTGGTAGGCCTTCGACCGTGACTCTCCTCGACGGAAAGTGGCGGTTTCGCGCCGACGATCTCGTCGATCCCTCGAACCTGTCCGAAGGGAGCAGGAGACGGTTCCAGGGCGGGTTCGAGCGCGAGTCAAAAGACTCGGTCAACACGCCAGAGTCAGCGAGCGCCGACCTCGACGACTCGAGCTGGCGCGAGATCGACGTGCCATCGCACTTCGCGATGCAGGGCGCTTCCCCCGCGAGCGGCGGCGCCATGTGCCGGCGCCGCTTCGGTTTCCCGCAGCTCGACGCCGTCGCGGGCGAGCGGGTCAAGCTCCGCTTCGACGCCGTGTACAGCGGCGCGGAGGTGTTCGTCAACGGCCGGCTCTTCTCGCGTCATGAAGGCGGCGCGACGCCATTCGAGGTGGACGTCACCGACGATGTGCTCACCGGCGAAAACCTCCTTGCCGTGCACGTGCTCGAGCACACGACGTGCAGCGACCATCTCGACCAGATGAGCGAGTACGCGTACTTCCCCCTCGCCGGGATCATGAGGAGCGTGACGCTGTTCACGGTGCCCGAGCTGCACCTTTGCGCGCTCGCCGTGAGTGCGCGCTTCGACGAGGGCTTTCGCGACGCGACGCTCGAGGTGCGCCTTGGCATCGCCAACGAGTCCTCCCGCGGGGTCGAGCACGGTGAGCTGCGCGTTTCTCTCGAGGACCCGGAGGGCGACCCGGTGCCGCTGACCCTCGCGCCGACGCTGTTCCGTGCCGGGCCCTGGTCGCGTACGGACCTCGATCTCTCGATCCCGGTCGCCGCGCCGCAGTGCTGGGACGCGGAGCATCCTCATCTCTACCGCCTGCGCCTCGAGATCCTGGCTGACGGACGACCCGTGCAGGAAGTCGTGCAGAGCACCGGCTTCCGGCAGACCGACGTCCGCGGAGCAGCGCTCCTGATCAACGGTGCTCCGGTCAAGATCCGCGGCACCTGCCATCACGACCAGCATCCGCTGCTGGGGCGCGCCGTCACCGCGGCGCTCGAGAGGCAGGACGTCGAGCTGATCAAGGAGGCCAATCTCAACGCGCTGCGCACCTCGCACTATCCGCCGCACCCCGCGCTCCTTCAGGCGTGCGACGAGGTCGGGCTGTACGTCGAGGACGAGGCGCCGTTCTGCTGGGTCGGGATCTCCAACGACCTGCGCGTCGTGCCGCGCATCCTGCAGCTCACCCTGGAGACGGTCATCCGCGACCGCAACCATCCGTGCGTGTTCATGTGGTCCTTGTGCAACGAGAGCGAGTTCGGCCGCGGCTTCGAGCGCAGCCACGAGTGGGTGCGCGCGCTCGACCCGGGCCGTCCGACCGGCGCTGCGACCAGCCAGTGGCTGGAGATCGCGACGCTCCACAATCCACTGGCGATCGCGCGCATCGACGAGCACGAAGGACTCGACCGGCCGCTGTTGTTCGACGAGAGCCTGTGCATCTTCCAGGGGATCTTCGGCGACGTCGCCGAGATGTGGGTCGACCCGGGCGTGCGCGACCTCTACGTGACTCCTCTGCCCGCCATCCTCGAGCGGTTCTACAAGAGCCGCGCCACCCAGGGCTCGCTGATCTGGTGCTTCGCCGACGACATCTTCTGCCTGCCGGGGCGGGGCCTCGAGTACGGGCGCGGCGCGACGCGCAGCCACTTCCTGGAGACCAGCTACCAGGTGCCGGGACGCGGGCTCGCCGGCGATGCCCCGTGGGGATTCGTCGACGGGTGGAGGCGCGGGAAGCCGGAATTCTGGGCAGTGAAGAAGCTGCACTCACCGGTCGTCATCGACGAGCAGTGCCTCGCAAAGGGAGCGGCGGATGATGCAGAGGAGTCGAATCCATCGAGGGCGAAGGAGCCAGGCACTCTGAAGATTCCCGTGAAGAATCGATACGACTTCGCCGATCTCGCCGAGCTCGACGTGCGCTGGCAGGTCGACGGCGAGAGCGGCAGGACGCGCGTCGCGGCGCCGCCCGGAGGTGAAGGCGTTCTGGTGATCGCCCCGGCACGAGCGCCGCGTCCGGGGGCGCAACTCGAGCTGTGCTTCGTCGACCACTGGCAGCGCGAGGTCGACCGATTCGTGCTGCCGGTGGGATTGACCAGAGACCCGGGACCGCCGATCGCGGCGCCGGCGCTCCGGCCACTGCGAATCGAAGACGAGAGCACGCTGGGCGGCGAGGCGGTGCGGATCATCGGCGCCGACTTCGAGCTGGCGTTCGACCGGAGGACAGGGGCCTTGCGCCGCGGAGTCGCTCATGGCGAGCCGCTGCTGCTCGAAGCTCCGCGAATCCATGTGCTGCCGACGTCGGCGCCGCTCGCGCCGCTGCCCGATGCGACGACGTTCCGGCTCGCCGAGATGGAGGTCGAGCGCGCGGGCGAAGAGGTCGTCGTTTCAGTGCATGGCTCGTACCGGGACTTCGCGGGAGTCGTGCGAATGCACGTGGCTCGCGACGGGTCGATCGCCGTGGACACGGACTTCGAGTACACGGGCGGCGACCTGCGCGCGCGCGAGATCGGCGTGCGCCTCAGCCTCTCAGCCGAGTTCACGCGCCTTGATTGGCGGCGGCGCGGGGAGTGGGGCGCGTACCCCGAAGATCACATCGGGCGCAACCGGGGGACCGCCGCGGCGTTCCCGGCGGCGTCGGCAGGAGGCGAAGTCCTCACCGACTTCGGCGGGCCACCGTGGCCGTGGGCGCTCGACCCATCGGCGATGGGCTGCAACGACTTTCGCAGCACCAAGCGCAATCTCGAATGGAGCGCGCTGCAGAACGAGCGCAGCATCGCCCTGTTCGTGCGGTCGAACGGCAGTCAGCACCTGCGCGCCAGCGTCGAGCCCGACCGCGTCGCGCTCCACTTGAACGACTGGTACGGAGGAACGAACGCTGGCTGGTGGGAATGGGTCCACAACTACGGCGAAGGCCGGATGCTCAAGAGCGGCGAGCACCTCACCTCGCACACCGACCTCAAGCTCGGCCGCGTTGCCGGGCGCTGACGATTATTGCTCGCCTCTGCATCCTTGCGCCGCAAGGCTTTGCCTGCGAAGCCGGGTCTGCCGGTTTCACAAGAAAGCGGGGCGAAGACGGCCGGGGCGTCAGGGCAGCACCACCAGGAAGGAATCGGGGGCGCTGCACACGACGCCTCCGCCGGCGTCCCGCTGGGCGAGAGCCTGCAGAGAGAAGCGCATTCCGACGAGGCCGTCGGGCACGACACAGGCCATCTTCCACACTCCGTTGCCGTCCAGCATCTGCACGCTGAGCGGCTGGAAGAGAGGCTGCATGTCGACCTCTACCATCACGAGCAGCGCGCACACGAGAGGGGATCCGCCACGGATCGCGATGTCGACTTCGGAGCCTTCTTCCGCTTCCGCCTGCACGATCTGGAGGAAAAGATCGTCACCGCCGTGCACGCGGATCCTCCCGGAGTAGTCGGAGTATCCAGGCTCTGCGATGATCACGTCCGTGAACCCGTCCCCGTCGATGTCGCCGACGCCGTCCAGTGACCAGCCGAGCCTGGCTTTCTGCCCCTCTCCTTCGAAGACGTGCAAGAGGCGGAAGGACCTGCCGCAATACAAGAACGCCCGGCCCCGATCGGCGTAACCGAAGCAGGGAGCACCGATCAGTAGGTCTGGAAAACCGTCGCCGTTCGCGTCGCCCACGTTGGCCATTGACCAGCTGAAGCAATCGCCACTCAGGTGGTCAATGGAGTACAGGACGTCTCCGCTCGGTCCTGCCAGCAGCAGAGCGAAAGACGGTTCAGGCTCCCAGGTGCCGGGAAGGCCGACCCAGGTATCCGCATACCCGTCCCCGTTGACGTCACCCCCGTCCGCCATGGAGGCTCCGAGGAACTGGTAGGGCTGTCCTCGCTTTTCGAAGATCAACGCCCCTGTCGCTGCCGAGAACACCTCGACCCGTCCGCTGCCGTCGCCGGTGATCACGTTGTGAGCTGCGTAGTCGGGACTTCCGTCGGCATCGACGTCGCCGACCGCCCGGACGGTCTCTCCCAGCAAGGCGCCCGAGTTCCGCCCGCGATGTTGTCGCTTCAGGCTGAAATCGGAAGTGGAGTAGAGAAACGCCGCGCCACGGTTGGCGTCGTAGTAGGAGGCGCCGACAAGCAATTCGGGGCGACCATCGGTATCGATGTCGACGCGGCTCATCGAGATTCCAAGCCGGTCATCGTATTTTTCTGCGTCCCAGCGATGGATGAGGGAGGCATCCCGCCCGCTCAAGAGCTCGACTTTTCCGAAGTAGGAGACCGAGCTCGACAGCGCGAAGTCGCCGAAACCGTCGCCGTCAGTGTCTCCGAGCCCGACGCCTGTGTACGCAAATGTTGCCAGCGAATGGAGCAGAGTACCGTCGAACCCTGAACGAACCTCGGTCCAGTATTGCTGGGAGTCCGATACAGTGAGCGCGAAGTCCGGAACCCCGTCGGCATTGACGTCGCCGAGGCCTCCGACGAAGCCCCCGATGCCCGAGCTTGCGTTGAACTCGTAAAGCACCGGCTGACCGAAGGCAGGTTCCGGAGAGACGAGGACGGACGCGACCGAGACGAAGCAGCCGAGAGCGGGAACACGCGCGAGGAGGAAGCGGCTCATGGGATTCTCCCGTACCAAGAAAGCAACTTTCAGTGACGGGCATCGAATCACTTCGGTGCTCGAGGCGCAATGCTAGCCATTGCAGGCGCTGGAGGCGCGCGGTTCGATTCCGGCAGGTTTCTCCTTTGGGAGTCCGCAACCGAAGCGCCCTGCCCCTGTTCTTCCCAGCGGCTCATCTCCGGGCACGGCCGAGCAGGCCAGCGCCGTATTCGCCGAGGAAGGTCGGCTCGCCGAAGCGTTGGACATAGTCGGCGTCGACCCAGGCTGCGAACGAGGTGACGTGGCGAATGCCACGGGAGGAATAGGCCTCAAGGTCACGGAAGAAGACCTCCCGGTCCCATGGGAGCCTGGTCGCGGGACGTTTCCAGTTGGAAAACCTCGAGACGTCGAGCCAGTACTCGAGGACCTGCGCGGACTCCGGGCGGAACACCTTCAGGTTGGCGTCAAGCATCTCGAGGCCGTCGCTCATACCTATCTGTGCCGTGTAAGGGATGTCATAGCGGCGGCGAATGGGAGCGTACTCGAGGAACACGCCGCGTTCGGGCTTGAGGTACGCGGGCGCAGGCAAGGTGTTGCCGTAGGCGAGGTGCGCGAGCTGTGCGTCTTCGTCCAACTCGTGCAGCACCTTCCACAGATGATTCTCGAGGATCAGGGCCTGGTCGCTGTCCAGGAGGTCGCGGCATCGAGCGCAGCGGCACCAGGAAGCGCCGTCGTCGCCCCAGAGGAAGTAGCGACTCGTCGTCGGGCGCAGCGATTCTGCCAAAGCGACGGCGTGTTCGGCGACGACTTCGAGAGCGTCGCTGGAATGAACGCACAAGTTGGCGTCCGGCGTGCGCTGTCCGTGGTCATCCATTCGGAACAGCGACGGGTCCTTCGAGAAAAGCTCTCGTGGAAGGAGCTCCTTCATGGCATGGAGCTCGTACTCGATCTCGAGACCCAGCTCTCGGCAGGTCTCGAGGAACGTCCGGCCCCCGTCGGAATGAACGGCGTCGACGACGGCCCGGGGTGAATACTGATGATGCAGAGCGATCGTCGTGAGGCCGGCGCGGCTTGCCCGTTCCGGCCAGTCCTCGAGGGTCAGGTCTTCGGACAGCAGAACGACACCGCGGGTATCGAAGACGGATTTCGGCTGGCCTGCGGGATGCGACCACGAGCGGCAGCTCGATGAAAGGCCCGCTCCCAGCAATCCCCCTGTAACGGTCCGCACGAATTGTCTTCGATTGCAGTCACTCCGGTCTGTTTCCATGGACAAGAGGGTATCTCACCGCGCGAGCGAAACCGAACGAAGCGGACTTGCATCCGCAAGGCGGATCGGTTCGGAGAAACGGGCTTCAGGCGAGAGTTCGCGTGGTTTGTTCGCGAACCAAAGCGGTGCTGTCGCACCGCACTCCAAAAACCGTGTGGCGAGAGCGATGGATCGGTGCATGGCTCGCGGTTTTGGTGTGCGGTGCGTCGGTCGAAGAGGGCGTCTCCGGACTTTTGGAGTGCGGTGCGAAGCACCGCTTTGGTTCGCCCACGGCGAGCACGACGCACGCCGGCGGGAAGCGTTCGAGAATGCGCAATGCTCTTTGGAGTGCGGCGCGACAGCGCCGCTTTGGTGAGAACGCATGATGATGGCGTCGGCCGGAATGCTGTCCACCGAAGTGATGCACTGGTGGAATCGATTCTGGATGCGTACGGGGAGTTCGAAGCGAACCAAGCAGCGCCCGAGAAGCTCAGGCGAATCCGCGCACGAGCTGGCGCACCGCATTCCAAGGCGCTGCGCGCCTTTAGGCAGCGATCCAGTAGAGGGCGAACTGGATTGCCAGCGAGAGGACGGCGGCGAGCTTGATCTGTAGGTGTGCGCGCCGGCTCAGGACCCAGACCACCAGGACGGCGGGGATGGCGAGGAACGCGACGCGCGCGAGCGGCAGCGGAATCCGCAGAAGAAGCGAGCGCAGTGATTCGCCGATCGAGTGGAGAACGGTCGCCCCGCCTGCGCGCCAGTGGACCGTGGCCATGGTCGCGGCCACGAGAAGCAGCAATGCTCCTGCGATCCCCCGCTTGCCGTTCGACCAGGCGGTCGCCGTCCACGTTACGAACAACGTGACCAGAAATGCCCACACCGAGAGGTACAGATAGGGGTTTCTGATCTGGAACAGCGGCGGCAATCCCAGTCCTTGTTTCACGTTCTCCATGTCGAGCGCGTACAACGCGACCGCCATCGCGACGCCGCTCAGGAATCCGAGCAGAGCTGCGCCGCCCGTGGCCCGCCGCCACAGAAGTCCCAGGAGAAGCACGCCGAATGCGGGCCCCTGGAAGAACGACATCAACGTCTGAAAGATGTCGTAGATCCCGCTCTTCGTCCGCATCAGCACGAAGGAGAAGGCGACGCCGAAGACCATCAGGAAGGCGGTCGTCACCCTGCCCGCAACCAGGATCTGGTGCTCGTCCGCGTCCTTGCGCCAGAAGCGCTGGTAGAAGTCCTTGGTGAACAGCGTGGCCGCGGAGTTGAGGTAGGAGTCGACGCTGGACATCAGCGCCGCGAGGAACGCCGAGAGGAACAGGCCGCGCAGACCGATGGGCAGGAGCTCGGCAGCCAGCCGTGGATACGCCGTGTCACCGTCCGAAAGGTCGGGATGGAGCACGAGCGCGATCAGCCCCGGTACCACGATCATCAGCGGAATCAGGTTCTTGACCAGCGAGCCCCAGACGTACGAGGCAGAGGCCTGGACCTCGGATTTCGCACCCAGAGTGCGCTGGATGATGGCCTGGTTGCCGATCCAGTACGCGGGTGCGAGGATCATGCCCAGTCCGAACAGGATCCCCGTCCACGGATACGGCGTCGTCGTGTCGACCGGCAGCACGAGCGAGAGGTGGTCGGCGCCGGTCGCCGCGCGCACGCCGCTCTGGTCGAGCTCGCGCACCCTCTCGATCAAGGGGCCGATGCCTCCGACCTGGTCGAGCCCGATGAACGTGACCACGAAGCAGCCGCCGATCATCAGGATGCACTGCAGGACGTCGGTGTAGACCACCGCCGCGAGCCCACCAGACATCGTGTAGATGCCGACGATCAGCGCCGTTCCGACGACGCTCAGGCCCCGATCCCAGCCGAACATGCCCTCGAGGAACTTGGCCGAGGCAAACAGCATGATCCCCAGGTTGAACGCGGAGAAGGCCAGCCAGCAGAACGACACGGCAGCGCGCACTCGCCCGTCGTAGCGCCGCTCGAGATACTCGGGGATCGTCGTGACGCCGGCGCGCCAGAGCAGCGGCACGAAGAAGAACGCACCCAGGATCATCGCCGGCACGCAGCCGACCCATTCGAAGTTGGCGACCGCGAACCCGTGGGTGTAGGCGGCGCCGCCCGCGCCGATGATGTCGGTGCCGCCGATGTCGGTCGCGACCAGCGACAGGCCGACCGCCCACCAAGGGAGCTGGCGGCCCGCGAGGAAGAAGTCGAGCCCGGTCTCGATCTTCCGCCCTACCCAGATCCCGAGCCACAGCGTTCCCGCGAGGTACAGAAACAGGATCACGAAATCGAGCCAGTGCAGCTCCGTCGTCATTCCTTCTCCGTGGCGAGGCCTTCGTCCTACATCGTCCAGCCGCCGTCGATGACGTGGCACTGGCCGGTGGTGAAGAGGGACTCGTCGCTGGCGAGGTACACGGCGAGCGCGGCGACCTCTTCGGCCCTGCCGATGCGGCCCATCGGCTGGCGGGCGATGAAGGCCTTCTTGGCCTCCTCGTAATCGCCTTGCGCGCGCATGCGGTCGTCGAGCGACGGCGACTGCACCGTTCCCGGGCAGATGGCATTGCAGCGGATGCCGCGGGCGACGAAGTCGCGCGCGACGCTCTTGGTGAGGCCGATCACCGCCGCCTTGGTGGCGCCGTACGCGAAGCGATTCTGCGCGCCGGTGATGCTGCCCGCGACCGAGGCCATGTTGACGATGCTGCCCTTGCCGCGCTCGAGCATCCCCGGAAGGAATGCGCGGATCATCCGGTACATGCTCTTCACGTTCAGGTTGAACGAGAAGTCCCAGTCCTTGTCGGCGCAGTCGAGGATCGTGCCGTGATGCACGAAGCCCGCGCAGTTGAACAGTACGTTGACGACCTTGATGTCCCTTGCCAGGAGCTCGATCGCGGCTCCATCCGTGACGTCGAGAACGCGCGTGTCGATCGATGGCTGCTCGGCCTTCAGAGCCTCGAGAAGCGGTGCATTGACGTCAGTCGCAACCACGCGCGCGCCTTCGCGTGCAAATGCCATCGCCGTCGCGCGGCCGATCCCCTGTCCCGCCGCAGTGATCACCGCGACCTTGCCCTGCAACCGTGCTTCCATGGACCTCTCCGCCTTCGAGGCGCCTGATCGAGGATTGTGATCGGCGGCGAGAATACCGAAAGCAGGCATTCGCTCGGGAGGTGAAGAGGGCCCTGGTGCTCTTGCCCGCCCACGACGGGACGGCGAGTCGGGTTTGGTGCACGTCTGGGCGAAACTTGTATTCCCGTCCGCGGTATAGGCCCTGGATTCCCGCTTTCGCGGGAATGACGGGAAGAGCGTCAACGGCCTGGGTTCCCGCTTTCGCGGGAATGACGACCAGTGAACCTTCTGAGCACCGAGAACGGGAAGTTATTCTTGCGCGCACCCTGAGTGTTACGGGAACAGCGTGTAGTAATCCAGCTCCTGGCTCAGAACGTTTCCCGCGAAGTCGACGGCGATGAAATGGAAGGCGATCGCGGAGTAGCCGCTGCTGGGAAGGTCGAACTCGCTGCTGAAGTCGAGAGTGCCGTCCTCCTCGACGCCGACGTGCATCAAGGACCAGAAGTCGAGGTTGAACGGTGCGCCGCCGTTGAGGCCGACCGAGAACCCGACCAGCATCGGGTCAGTGCTCCCGCCGGAGCGCAGATCCTTGTAGCGGATCCGGAGCTTCTGCGCCGATTCGATGACGGTGTCGTCGGGCGGGCTGACCGCGACCACCGGCGCGACGTTCGCCTCGAAATCGAGGAACGAGGCTTCACAGCCGTTTACGCCGACTCCGGCGTATCCCTTGGCGAGCGGCGCCGGATCGACTGCCGACAGCTTCTGTTCACCGTTCAGCCAGGCGAGCACGCTGCCGCGGTACACCGACAGCGAGACGTCGACCTCCTGATTCCGATCGATGTTCACGAACGTGGACGCGAGCACCTGTCCGCCGCGAAGCAGCCTGAGGTAACCATCGCTTCGAAGCTGCAGCGCATAGCCCGACTTCGCGGGACCGTCGCTGATCAACGACTTGCAGGCCTGCAGAGAGACTGCATGCCACGAGCCGTCGTTCGGGACAAGACCGAACTGCACGGAACTGCGCACCGTGACCTCACCGCTCTTGTGGTCGGTGGGCGCCGCCCATGCTCCGTAGGACGATCCGTAGTTGTCGGCGTGGAGGAATCCCTGGTACTCCGCCCAGTTGCCGTGCTTGCCGACGGTCCATCCCCGGATGCTGCGATCCTCGAAGTCGTCGGCGAACGAGGAATCCTGCTCCAGAGGCGGGTCGCCGTCCTCATCGCCGCCCGTGCCGCCGCCATCCCAGATGTCCCACTTCGCTCGCAGGTACTCCCGCAGCGCCTCGCGCTCCGATGCGGTCGGCAGCCCGTCGCACATCACGACTTCCATCAGATAGTCGTCCCATTGCGAGCTGCCGCTGCCGTCGAACCCAAGCCCCGACACTGCGAAGGTCTGTCCCATCGTCACGCCGGCGGAGATGTCGGCGCCGTTACCCATGCAGACGATCCTGCTGGTCGAATCGCGCCACACCTCCAGGAGAAGGATGCCGCGCGGGCAGGCGCCGTCCCTGGAGACTCTCCGGGTCGTGCCGTTGATGCAAAGCTGCACATTGTCGCGTTCCTGGTCGATGCGCAGAGAATGGACGGCATCGGTGCCGAACAGCTCGCGCTGGCCGCCGATCCGTGTGTTCATGCACACGGCCGCGAGGTACATGGGGCCCGCGGCGTTGAGCCTGCGCTCCTGGTAGTACACGTTGCCGTAGACCTGGCTGCCGTCGGCGTAACGGTCGAGCCCGATCAGCTTGAGGTCGGTCGCGTATGCGCCGCCTTTCTCGTCCGCTTCGATCGAGAGTCCGCTCTGGTAGGCGCCTTGATTCGAGCCGTAGTTGAAGAAGTGGTTGCCGCGTCCGGAGAGATCCGTCATCCGCTCGACTCTGAGACCCCTCGGCCCTTCGACCAGAGTGAGGTGCTCGCCTCTCTCGCCCGCCCATCCCCAGGCCCACGCCGAGCCGATCATGGGCGGGTCCGAGGCGAACGCGGCGGCCCCCAGACCGCCGAAGACCAGCGTCCCGTAAAACCACATTCGAAGGTGTGCATCCAGGGTGTTCATGGTGTCCTCGCTGATCGCGAAGGATCGCGATTCGGGGCCGCATACTTGAGGGTTCGAGGGTGCGGACTTCAACTCCCGATTCCGACCAGAAGGATCTCTCAGTTTGCGGCGCCAAGAAAAACCTCAAGTCTGCCGCATGGGAAGGATGTTCTCGAGGATCAAACCCCGGTCGAGGTCGGGGACGGCGAGCTGCTTCCAGGCACGACGCACAACGGCGACCTCTCGCTATCGTTTCAGGTGACCGATTCGATGAAGCCGGAGGGTTGGTGATCGAGCTTCCAGCGGCGTGATTCGAGGCAAGTGGGCGAAAGTGAGCCGTTCCTGTCCAATGTTGTGGTGCGCGTCGTCGGTGAGAAGCAGGACGCCCAGGTGTCGCCTGGGGTTCTTCCTAATCCTTTTGGGGTCGTGCCCGATCGGCGGAGCGTCAAACCCCTACGCGCAGAGCGTCGACGCAGCGCGCGTCGCTCGATGGCAGGAGGACCTGGATTTTCTTGCCGGCAAGCTTCCCAAGCTCCACAAGAACCTGTTCTTCCAGATGGCACGAGAGGAGTTCGAAGACGCAACCTCGCATTTGCGCGAGTCGATTCCCGGGCTCGAGGATTCGGAAATCGTGGTGGAGCTGGCGCGCCTGGTGGCGATGCCGGGCGACGGGCACACGGCCCTCACTCTGTTTCAACCCGGCGTCTCCTTCCGTTCCCTGCCGCTCGAATGGCGCCGTTTCCAGGACGGCCTCTTCATCACGGGCTCGCTCAAGGAGCACGAATCTTCGCTCGGAACGAAGGTTCTCGAGATCGACACACTCGACGTGGAAGAGGCCTGGAAACGCGTCTCCGGAATCGTCTCCCATGACAACGACGCCGGCCTGAAGTCGCTCGTCCCGGGATACCTGCGCCTGGCGGAAGTATTGAAGGCACTTGAGATCGCGGAGGACATGGACTCGATCCCGATCCGCGTCCAGGGAAGCGACGGGAAGGCATTCTCGATCTCGCTGCGACCGCTTGCCTCGATTCCGACCGTCGGATTCCGCCGCTTGCAGGCCACGGAGCCGCCGCTCTATCTGCGTAGGAACGCGGAATGCTACTGGTACGAGTGCCTGGATGATTCGCGAACGCTCTATCTTCAATACAACCGCTGCGAGAACGATTCGAACAGGCCGTTCCCGGAGTTCGCGCGGGAGCTTTGGGAGGCCGCGGATGCCCATGAAGTGGAACGCTTGATCGTGGACCTGCGCCACAACCCGGGCGGCGACTCCGCGGTGATCATGCCGTTGTACTCAGGCCTGATGCGGGAGAAACACCTGCACGGCCCGGAGCACCTGTTCGTCCTGATCGGCCCGCGCACGGCGTCCTCGGCGATGATGAACGCACTGCAGCTGAAATCGACTCTCAAGGCGAAGCTCGTCGGCGAACCCACCGGCGGCAAACCGAACAGCTATGGCGAGCTGAAATCCTTTCAACTTCCGCATTCGAAGCTGACGGTCAGCTACTCGACGAAGTACTTCAAGCTTTCCAGTCTCGACACCAGGACGGTGAACCCGGACCTTCGGGTCGAGCTCTCGTTCGAGGACTATCGCCTTGGCAGGGATCCGGTCATGGAGGCGGTGCTGGGAGAGGTGGAGAGTGATCGGTAGCTGGCCTGGGCTGAAGCCCTCGCTTGGAGTACCCATGATTGTTTACTTCACCTGCAGAGTTCTCTGACGAACCCTTCCTTCTTCCTTCCTACTTCCTACTTCTTACTTCTTACTTCCGCTTGCGCCACTCGGGACCCTCGGGGAACGCAAACGCGGCAAGGGACTCAGGTTTCATCGTGATGCCATAGCCGGACGCGGTCGGCAGCGTGTATGCGCCGTTCTTCGCAACCCAGGGGTCGACGAAGTGCTCGTGCAGGTGAGTCACGTACTCGGCGATGCGGTTGTTCATCGTCGCCGACACGCACACGTAGTCGAGCATGACCAGGTGATTGACGTACTGGCACAGGCCGACGCCGCCGGCGTGCGGGCAGACGGCGACGCCGAGCTTGGCGGCCATCAGCAGCACGGCGAGGATCTCGTTGATCGAGCCCAGGCGGCAGGAGTCGATCTGACAGAAGTCGATCGCGTTCGCCTGCATGAGCTGCTTGAACAGGACGCGGTTCTGGCACATCTCGCCCGTGGCGACGCCGATCCCGAGCGGCCGCAGCGCCCGGGCGATCGTCGCGTGCCCGAGGACGTCGTCCGGGCTCGTCGGCTCCTCGATCCACCAGGGCTCGTACTTCGCGAGCGGCTTCATCCACTCGATCGCCTCGAAAACGTCCCAGCGCTGGTTGGCGTCCGTCATCATCCGCCGCTGTGGGCCGATCGTCTCGCGCACGATGCGCGCGCGCCGCAGGTCATCCTCGAGGTCGGCGCCGACCTTGATCTTGAAGTGGTTCCAGCCTTCCTTCATCAGCTCGGTGCACAGGCGGCGGATCTTGTCGTCGGGATAGCCGAGCCAGCCGGCGGAAGTCGTGTACGCGGGATAGCCGCTCTTCTCGAGCTCCTCGATGCGCCGTCCGCGACTCCTCTCGAGGTCCTTCAGGATGGCGAGAGCCTCCTCTCTCGTGATCACGTCCGAGAGATACTTGAGCTCGACCAGGTCGGCGAGCTTCTCGGCGGGCAGGTCGCACACCAGCTTCCAAAGCGGCTTGTTCTCGTGCTTCGCCCACAGATCCCAGACCGCATTGACCACTGCGGCGGTCGCGAGGTGGATCACGCCCTTCTCCGGACCGATCCAGCGAAGCTGCGTGTCGTTGGCGAGCGAGCGGTAGAACCCGAGGAAGTCGCCGGTGATCTCGGCGAGAGTGCGGCCGACGACGAACGGCGCAAGCGAGCGACAGGCCAGGGCGACCACTTCCGTGCCGCGGCCGATCGTGAAGGTGAGACCGTGGCCCTGACGAACGCTCTCGCCGTGCGACTGGTCGGTGTCGAGGATGACGTAGGCCGCGGAGTAGTCCGGGTCCTTGTGCATCGCATCCGACCCGTCCATCGTCTCCGAGGTCGGGAACCGGACGTCGAGCACCTTGAGGTCGATGATCCTGGGGCTGGTCATGGTCGTGAATCATCCGTGTACCCGAGCGCCTCGAGCGCCTCGCGTTCTTCCGGGCTCAACGCTTCCTCGGCGGTCGTTTCGTCCCCGATGCGCTTTGAGCTCGCCCACTCGACCCAGCCTGCAAGGACGCGGGCCATGGCCTTGACTCGCTCCGGCATCTTGTCGGCGACATTCTCGAGGTTGAGGGGATCCTGCACGTGGTCGTACAGCTCGTACTCGGGATGGCCGTCGGGGCGAGTGACGTTGTGCACCAGCCGGAAGCCGCCTTCCACCATCGAGAACGACTCGATGTCGTCGGGCTCGGGCTTGTCGAAGCCGCTGAAACGGCGCTCGCTGAACGCGGGCCGCGCAGTCCACTCGCCCGAGCCACGGACCAGCGGAACGAGGCTCGTCCCTTGTGCTTCTTCCGGGATCGGCAGCGAGCAGAGCTCGAGCATCGTCGGCATCAGGTCGAGCGACTGGACCGTCTCCGAGACGACCGTCCCCGCCGGGATCCACTGGGGGCCCCAGAGCATGAGCGGCACGTTGGTCATCTCGCCGTAGGTCGAGTTGCCGTGGAAGTGGCGGCCGTGCTCGAGGAACTCCTCGCCATGGTCGCTGACGAAGGCGATCAGGGTCTGATCTTCGAGTCCCAGGGCCTCAAGACGCTCCATCACCCGGCCGACCTCCGTGTCCATGGCGCGGATCGACTCGTCGTACCAGTTTCTCTCGCGGGCGACGAATGCGTCCGCCGCCACTCCTGCGCCCTCGAGCTCCGAGCGGCGCGGCATATTGGTCGGCTCCTTGTCCTGCTTCTTCAGGAATTCCTCCACCTTCTTCACGTCGTCTTCGTGCTCTTTCTTCGAGGTCGCGGAAGACCACAGCCGGTCATAGGGCTCGTAGGGCTCGAACGGGCTGTGCGGGTCGAACACGTGCAGGAAGACGAACATGGGCAGGTCGCGGTGCGCTTCCATCCACGGGAGCAGACGGTCGACGAACGTGCGCGTGGTCTTGCTGCTGCTGTGGTTGAGCTCGCCGACGGAGGCGCGCTCGTGCAGCACATCGATGCCCTGCTGAAGGTTGCTCATCCTGCCGGTGAAGGCGACGGACGATGTCGAGAACGTGGCGTAACCCGCGGCCTGGAACGCTTCCGCGAGAGTCGTCACCCGCTGCGCCAGGCGATCGCGCATGGTCGCGATGCCGTTGGTCGTCGGATACAAGGAGCTCAGGATCGAGGGCACGGAGACCTTGGTCCATGCGCCCTGCGCAATGGTGTCCTTGAACAGCACACCCTCCCGACCGAGCTCGGTCAGGCGCGGCGCCGTCGGCCGGGCGTAGCCGTAGGACTCGAGGTGGTCGCGGCGCAGCGTGTCCGCGAGCATCAGGATCACGACGCGGGGAACGTTCGCAGGCGGATGCGCGTTGCTCGGCAGGGCATTGCGGTTGCGGACCGTCATCCCTCCGAAGAAGCCGGTCCGGTCGGCCGATTCCGCCTTGAGAGAGAACACGAGCTCCACCTCCTCGCCAGCGAACGGCTGAAGATCGACCGGAGTCTCCTCCCAGCGGTTCGCGGTCGTGACGGTCCGGCGGAGAACCGTATCGAACGCCGAGTCGGCGAATTCCCGAATCACGTCGAGGCGGAACGTCACTGGATGGTTCTCGATCGTGCCGACCGCGAGGTCGAGCCACGGATGAGACGGGAGGCTCACCTTGATGCACACGGTCTCCGAGGCGTGCAGCATCAAGGTCTCGCGGTAGATCTCGGAGAGTCCGCGCCAGTCGATGTTGGCGGGCAGCGAGGCGAAGTGCTCGCGCTGGGTGATGAACCGGATCGACTCGATCTCGAATGTGGCGCCGGCGGCGTCGGTGGGCTTGACGATCAACTGGCGCACCTTGGACAGCTCGATCGAACGGAATCCCTCGGGAGGGATCTGATAGGTCACCCATCCCTCTCCGGGCTCGAGCGTTGCGTGCAGCGGCCAGCCCAGCATCTTCTCCGTCTCCTTGCGCAGCTCTTTCCGATCGACCTTCTCCTCGTCCCGCACCATCAGGCCGACTTCCTTTCCAGCGGACACTCTCATGCAGAGCTCGATCGAGTGCACCACGTCATCGTGCTCGTCCGGCACGCGCTCGAAAAGCAGAACCGGGTTGCTTCCAGCCGTGCCGGCGAGACAACCGTCCCGGACGGCCAGTCCCTCCACGCCGCAGAGAACTTCGAAGCCGTGAACCTTGACCGGCGGCGATTCCTCCTCGGCGGGAGGCGCCTCCTTTGCGGGCGGCGTTTCCAGGTCGGCGGGTGGCGCCTCCTCCTTTGCGGGAGGCGACTTCTCCTTTGCGGGCGGCGACTCGGAAGCGGGCACCACCGGATCCGATGGCGCGTCGTCCGCGGACGCCTTCGATTCTCCTGGTTTGTCGTCGCCCGCCGCCTCCACCACCCCTTCGTGTTTTGTATCTGTCGCGGGCGGCTCGTACGGCCGGTCGAAGCGCCACTGAAGAACCGAAGGATTTGTCGCCGGCGAAATTTCGCCTCTCACCCCATTGGAAGAGAAACACGGCGCCAGACGAATCGCCGCCGGCTCACTCATCGCCCCGGGACCAGCAGAGCCCCTTTCGTTCCATGAGAGACCCGAGCCGCTTCCAGGACCCGGCCGCGAAGCAGGAGCAAGCCGCGAGCACTGGACCAGGCCCAGCACAAGAAAGACCCCGACACCACACAAGCCAAGAGAGACAAGAACGCGCATGAACGCTTCTCCGCGATCTTCCGCACCACCCCAGGTTTCACCGGCGCGAAGAGTCCGCTCGCCCGCCGCCTCGGTGCACGGACGAAATCCATCCACAGAGTGTTGGTTTTCATCCATCGACCCGGCCGATTCCCGGATCTCTCCCGACAGCATTTCACTCGATACTTCTGGCGAAGGCGCGTGAGTCTACTTCAGCAGGCTCGGCGCGACCTGCATCGGGTGCTGGCGTTGCCGACGGCGATGTTCCGCCTGCTGTGCTTGATCGAGCACGATGCACAGCACCCGATTCCGCTTGCGCGCCTGGCGACGAGCGGGGCGGGTTCGCCCGCGGGGACGCAGGCACACTTGCGAGCATTCTCCGTCGGATGGATGATGGCCCCGGTAGTCAGGACTGTGGGAGGACTTCCTCCATGCTCGAAGTCGTGCTTGCGCTGAATGTCTGGCTGAATCTGTTGCTGCAGGAAGGCGGCGAGGTTCCGGATCTCACAGTTGGAAGTGTCGTCGAGGGAGTCATCGAGGAGTCCGACCGGGAGGTGACCACCGAGACTCTGGCGGCGGAGTACACCGATGCCCCCGTGCGGGGCAAAACCTATCGCCTTCGAGTTTCGGAGCCCGGCCCTTGCTTCATCGAGCTTCGTTCCTACTTCTTCGACGCTTACCTCGTGTTGCGCAACGAGGACGGAGAGGTGCTGGCGGAAGACGATGACGGTCTCCTTGCCACTCACTCGCGCGCCTTGCTGGACGAAGTGCTGCCAGAAGTTGTCATCACGGTGGAAGCCTGCGCGCTCCACGGCGGAGGCGGAGCGTTCACCCTCTCGGCATTCCGCGGGAGGCCGCCCGCGCTTTTGCTCGCGGAGCGGCGCGATCTCGTGCTCGCCGATTCCAGGCGCACGCTCGCGATCCGGGAGGAGGTGCTGGGCCCCAAGCATCCAAGTACGGCAACAAGCCTGAACAGCCTGGCGTTGCTGCTCAAGTCTCAGGGGAACTACGAAGAGGCGCGGCCGCTTTTCGAGAGCGCGCTCGCGATCTCTGAGGAGGTCCTGGGCCCTAGGCATCCCCATACGGCGAGAAGCCTGAACAACCTGGCGTTGCTGCTTGAGTCTCAGGGGAACTACGAGGAGGCCCGGCCGCTTTTCGAGCGCGCGCTCGCGATCTCTGAGGAGGTGCTGGGCCCCAAGCATCCCCATACGGTGACGACCCTGAACAACCTGGCGACGCTGCTTTGGTCTCAGGGGAACTACGTGGAGGCGCGGCCGCTCTACGAGCGCGCGCTCGCGACCCGGGAGGAGGTCCTGGGCCCGAAGCATCCCCATACGGCAACGAGCCTGAACAACCTGGCGTTGCTGCTTGAGTCTCAGGGGAACTACGAGGAGGCCCGGCCGCTTTTCGAGCGCGCGCTCGCGATCTCTGAGGAGGTCCTGGGCCCAAAGCACCCGGATACGGCGACGAGCCTGAACAACCTGGCGGCGCTGCTTTGGTCTCAGGGGAACTACGTGGAGGCGCGGCCGCTCTACGAGCGCGCGCTCGCGACCCACGAGGAGGTCCTGGGCCCCAAGCATCCCCATACGGCGGCGAGCCTGAACAACCTGGCGTTGCTGCTTAAGTCTCAGGGGAACTACGAGGAGGCGCGGCCGCTTTACGAGCGCGCGCTCGCGACCCGCGAGGAGGTCCTGGGCCCAAAGCACCCGGATACTGCAACGAGCCTGAACAACCTGGCGGCTCTGCTTGAGTCTCAGGGGAACTACGAAGAGGCGCGGCCGCCGTATGAGCGTGCGCTCGCGATCCGGGAGGAGGTGCTGGGCCCCAAGCATCCCGATACGGCGAGAAGCCTGAATAGCCTGGCGTTGCTGCTTTGGTCTCAGGGGAACTGCGAGAAGGCGCGGCTGCTCTACGAGCGCGCGCTCGCGACCCGCGAGGAGGTCCTGGGCCCGAAGCACCCGGATACGGCGGCGAGCCTGAACAACCTGGCGGGGCTTCTTGAAGCTCAGGGGAACTACGAGGAGGCGCGGCCGCTGTACGAACGCGCGCTCGCGATCTCGACGGAAGTTCTGGGCCCCAAGCATCCCCATACGGCGGCGAGCCTGAACAACCTGGCGGAGCTGGTGGGAGCCGAGGGGGACTGGAGCAAGGCGCTGCGGCTTTCGCTCCGCAGTGTTGAATTCCGCCGCGACATCCTGGTCCGGCAGCTTTCGTCTCTTTCCGATCGCGAGCGGCTGCTCTTGGCTTCTCAGCACCGACGGGGCATCGACCAAAGCCTTTCCTTTGCTTCAAAGGTGGCTCAGGCCGCAGACTGGAGCCTGGTCTATGGGGGAGTGCTTTCGTGGAAAGGATCGGTGGCTCGGGGACTGGCGGAGGAGAGACGCTGGCTTCGGCAGCGGGCGAACCCGGAGATGCTACGACTCATCGAGCAGCTCCATCACGTGGAGGAATGCCTCTCGGGATCGTTCTGGTCTGAAGGCAAATCCGAGACCTCCTCACCCGCTCAGTTGAAGAAGCTCGCGGCCGAGCGAGACCGACTCGAGCGCGAGCTCTCGCAGCTAAAGCCTGAAGGACTCCTCGCGCCGCAGGTCGAGCTTTCCAAGATCCAGAACTTTCTGCCAGAGGACGCCGCGCTGCTGGATCTCGTGTTCTACTGGAACCATGTCGAGCGGGATCATCGCCTGATCGCCTTCATCGTGCGCAAGGACTCACCACTGGTAGCGAGCGACCTCGGACCCGCGGATGGAATGCACGAGGCGCTGAACCGGCATCTCGCGCAGGTGCGCGGACAGCGGGGAGTGAGCGCGATCGAGGAGGCTGGCTCCGAGGAATCACTCTGCGCGATCCTCTGGGATCCGCTCGCGCCGCACCTTGACGGAGTCCGGCGGATCTTTGTCTGTCCGGACGGCGAGCTCGCGACGCTGCCCTTCGAGACTCTGCCCGGAGAGAAGGAGGGGACCTATCTCCTGGAGCGTTTCTCGTTCATCTATCTGCAAAGCGTCACGGAGCTGGTACACACCTCGGATCGAGCACCCGCGGAAGGACTTCTCGCGGCGGGAGGACTGAACTACGGACAGGTCGAGTCGGACGTAGAGAGCTCAGAGGAAGTCGCGCAGGCGAAGTCCGAGCGACCCGAAGCTGGTTCTGGGCAATCGTTTGATCCCCTTCGCTCTCTTCAGAGACCATTTCCCCCACTGCCGTCAGCGCTGGGGGAAGTGCAAGACTTGGCAAACCTCTACCGTAACTTTCATGGTACCGAGGCCAAGGTCGAGCTCCTCACCGGAGCCGCCGCCTCCGAGACACGCGTCAAGCAAGCGCTTGCGAACAAGCGCTATGTGCACCTCGCGACCCACGGGTTCTTTGCGCCCGAAGAGGTGAAGTCGAAGTTCGATGCAGCGATGGAGCTGGTCGAGCGGGATGACTTCGGCGTCCTGCAACGCCTCACCCCGCCGCAGCTCACGGGCTGGATGCCGGGGCAGCTCTCGGGCGTGGTCTTGTCGGGCGCGGATCGGGAATCAGCTCCTGCTGACAACGATGGAATCCTGACCTCGGCAGAGATCGCCTGGCTCGATCTCTCGGGATGCGAGCTCGTGGTGCTTTCGGCCTGCGAGACCGGGCTTGGACTGCCGATGGCCGGTGAGCACCTCCTCGGACTACGACGCGCGCTGCACCTCGCGGGAGCACGCGCGACGGTGACATCGCTGTGGAAAGTAAACGACGCGGACACGCAGTGGCTAATGAGCCAGTTCTACCGACGCCTGTGGAAGGACCGCATGCCGAAGGGCGAAGCGCTGCGCGCCGCCCAGCTCGCGCAGCTCGAGCGCAACCGAGCGCTCCACGGCGCAGCGCTCCCCGGCACCTGGGGCGCGTTCGTGCTCGAAGGCGACTGGCGCTGAAGGAGTCGCTGCTGCGAGGTTGTCAAGTTGCGCGACTCTCTTCTTTGGCTCGGGGTGCGACCATGAAAAGTCTGACGCGGCCGATGATGAGTCTCAGGCCGCAGACACCTTTCGGTTGGACCCGATCGTTTTGCTCAGACCCTTGCGTGTGACTCCGAGGGCGAAGAGAGCTCGCACCAGCAGGTCGACGGAGACGGTGGAGTCGGCTGCCTCCATTTTTGCCACCCGAGACTGGCTGGTGCCGAGGCGTTCCGCGAGTTGATCCTGGGTCAAGTTGAGGTTTCGGCGGCGGCGCTGCAGCTCCGAAGCGAGGTTTGCCTTCAACTCGACGAACGCTGCTTCCTCTGGACCAAGGTTGAGAAAGTTGGCGACGGTTCCGACCCCCCATCCAGCGCGGGCGAGGCGGCTGCGACGTGCTTTCCTCATGGCATTCCTCTGTTGTGTTCAGTCTCCGAAGAGGAGCTCGAGGATCGCTCCCAGAGTTCCCCGCCACTGGCCCCAGGAGTGGGCTTCGTGCCTCAGTGTCAGTGTGACCGTGGCGCCGTGCTCGGTCAAGATCTGCGCGAGCCTCCGGGTTTCCTCGCTTCCGTCCCGATACGTGCCGGCGCTCAAGGCACAGCGAGCATCGATCCGCGGCGACTGAGAGAGCTGCTTCAGGATGTCCTTCGAAACGGCGAGGGCCGGCGACTGCAGCCCGAACAGTCCGATGTGATCACTCGCGGTGAGGAGGAGGGATGCCCCGCAAAGCCCGCCGAGCGAAGTGCCGAGGATTCCGCGTCGTTCTCGTTCGATGTCGAGCTCGAGGTCGGATTCCACGACGGGAATCAGCTCCTCGGTCAGGAATCGGGTGAAGCGCGGGTTTTCCCGGTAGAAGTCGATGCGGCGGTTGACCCCGTCGACGCGCGGGTCGATGAACACCGCGACGAACGGCTGGATTCTCCCCGCGGCGAGAAGGTTTTCCGCGACGACGGGAAGCGAGCCCAGCTCCGGGTCGGAATACTCATGGCCGTCGAGGACGTAGAGGATCCGGCCGTCGCCGCCGGCTGCTGAAGCCGGCGTCCAGGTCGTGTAGCGGATCGTGGCTCCGAGGTGCTTGCTGTCGATCTTCTGTTCAGCGGAGACCGCGCCTCTTTGGACATGCTTGCGCGCGATCGGCCAGGTGGACGGCACGTACTCCGGCATCCACAGATCCGAGTTCTCGCCGAAGCCGCCCTTCTGGCGACGGGGGTTGGCCGGGTCGAGATGCCACTGTCCATCGATGACGAACTTGTAGTCGAGCCGAGCGCTCGGCTCGAAGGTCTCGTGCCGGTGCCAGAGATTCAAGGGCTCGAGGAGATCCAACTTCAGGTCGGGCCGCCAGCCGGTCATGTCGCCGGCGATGCTGACCTCGGTCGCTGTTCCTCGCCAGAGGAACAACACCCGGCCTTGTTCGGCAAATGGCACGCGCTCCGCGGCGACGAGCGCATTCCAGAGAGGCGCGAGCTGCCGTTCTCTCTCGGCTTGGTCCGGGTTCGACGCGATCCTCCTTAGCTCGTCCTGCAGATCCGCGACGCTTGCCGGCACGAGGTCCGCGTACCCGGGATGCAGATCCTCGAGGCGACCGGCTGCTCGAACGCCGGTGCCCACGATGCCTTGCAGTCGATCGCCGAGCTCATTGCGCTGGAGATCCGCCAGTCTCTGAAGTCTCTCGACCACGTCCGGATGCTTCAGGGAGACATCGAGTCGTTCGCCCACATCGGCCTCGAGGTCGTACAGCGCAAGCCCGGTCCTGCGCCCGTAGTCGTACTCGCCGGGGAAGTCGCCGCGACCTTGGCGACGGCCCTCCATCGAACGGAATCCGTGGGGAAAGTGCAGCTTCCACTGGCCGGATCGCATCGCCTCGAGATCCCCCTCATGGTTCCAGAAGAGGCAGGCGTCCCGAGGAGACTGTGCTTCCGTGGGTCGCTCGAAAAGAGTCCAGGCATTCTGTCCGTCGATCGGCAGGGATGGAAGCTCGGCGCCGATCAATCCTGCGATCGTCGGCAACAGGTCGATCGTCATCCAAGGCTGGCCGCACACGGCACCCTGTGGAATGCGTCCCGGAAAGCTCGCGATCGCCGGCACACGCGCCCCGCCTTCGAAGGTGGTCCCCTTGCCCTCTCGCAGTGGTCCCGCGGACCCGGCGTGGTCACCGTAGGACAGCCACGGCCCGTTGTCGGAGGTGAAGAACACCAGGGTGTTCTCCCTCACGCCGCAGCGCTCCAAGGCGGCGACGATCGCCCCGACCGAGGCGTCGATCTCCTGGATCACGTCGCCGTACAGCCCTTCCCCGGAGTGTCCCTCGAACGCCTCGGATACGGCGAGGGGCGCATGCGGCATCGGATGCGGAACGTACAGAAAGAACGGCTTCCCGGACTTTCCATGCTTCTCGATGAAGCCCACCGATCTCGTCGTCAGATCGGCGGTGGACCGCGAGGGATCCGGATCGCGGGCGACGATCGTCTCGTTCTCGTAGAGATGCAGGTGTCCCCATCGCCCCGGCGTCTCCGCGTGCATCGGCCACATGTCGTGCGAGTAGGGAATTCCGTAGAAAACGTCGAAGCCCTGGCGCGTCGGCAGGAACTCCCTTTCGTGTCCCAGGTGCCACTTCCCGAAGATCGCGGTCGCATAGCCGCGCACGCGGCAGATCTCCGCGATCGTCGTCTCGTCCGGATTCAGGCCGATGCGACTTTGTGGGCCAAGGGCTCCGTGGATCCCGACGCGGTTTGCATAGCACCCGGTGAGCAGCGAGGCGCGCGAAGCGGAGCAGGTCGGCTGCGACACGTAGAAGTCGGTGAAGCGAACGCCTTGCGATGCCAGCCGGTCGAGGTGCGGCGTGGCGATCGGGGAGCCGTAGCAGCCAAGGTCCCCGAATCCCAGATCGTCGGCGAGGATGAGGACGACGTTCGGAAGTCTCTCGGGCTCGTCTTGAGAGACCGGAGAGGTCAGGACCTGAAGACAGACCCAAGCCGACACAGTGCTCGAAGGACCCATGCCCCCAAGATACGTGGCCCCTCGACCCCGCTCGCGGACCGGGGAATGGCTCCTTGCAGTTACTCGGGGCGTTGAGCAAAAACACTCAACGCTCTGAGCAAATGGACGAAGTTCATTGTTCGCAAGACCTTACGAATCACTCCTACGCCTTCGACTCGGTGAGCAGCGCCGATTCCTGCAGGTCGTCGCCGGTCCGCGGCAGGTGGGAAAGACCACGCTTGTCCGGCAGGCTCTGGAGAAGTGGGGGGCGCGAGCCGTGTTCTCATCTGCGGACGAGCCCACGCTCAAGGGGCCCGCATGGATCGCTGAGCAGTGGGATGCGGCTCGACTTCTTGCGCGCGGGGCAGGTCAAGCCGGCGCAGTCCTCGCGCTCGAGCCAGTGTCGCACTGGGTGAATGCATTCGCGGCAGGAAGACTCGTCGGAGGTAGCGCATACCTAGCCCCAATGCCATTCACTATGGGGCTAGCCGTCATTCCCGCGAAAGCGGGAATCCAGGGTTGTGCGCCCGCCCGCCGCAATGGCCTGGATTCCCGCTTTCGCGGGAATGATGACGAGTGATCTAGAATCGCTGCGCGGGCACGATCCGCGTGTTGACATCGACGTGTTCGACGGCCCCTTCACGACGCACGCGGCGAACCGGGCCGAAGACTGCGTCCCGGCGGGTCTCTTCACGTTCGGCCGCGCTCACGAGCGGATCGTCTTCGAACTCCAATCCGCCGGCGTGATAGCGCTCGCCGATTGCGACGAAGAGCGTCAAGTGAATGTGGGCAGCGACGCGCCCGGCTGGGTACGGCCCGGGGCGGATGCTGCGGAACTCGAACCGTCCATCGGCACCGGTCTTCGCCCAGGCCTTGAGCCGCCACGGCGCATAGCAGGCGCGTGCGTCAGAACCGAGTCTTCGCGAGAGGTCTGATAGCCAAACTGCCCGGTCAGGGCGCAGCCTTCCGCGACGGACACACGACACCAGTCGCCGAGGTTCCCGGCCTCGAGCTTCTCCTGCATGGCGCGCTGGACGTCTGGCAGGTTGCAGCACACGTCGACCCGGATCTGCAGTTCGGTCGGAGTGCCGGGCCAGACTTCGAACACGATTTCGAATCGGTTTTGGCAATCCGTGGCAATCCGTGCCAGGACAATTCCGCGACGCTTTGCCTCCCCTTCCACGACCTCCGGGCGCTGGGCGAGCCAGTTTTACTTGGTATGCGGAGGTTCAAGGAGACGGATCAGCTGCTCCGCAAGCCTCACGGGGAGTTGGCGCGCTGACTCGTCCAGGACAGGCGCGTGCGTCAGAACCGAGTCTTCGCGAGAGGTCTGATAGCCAAACTGCCCGGTCAGGGCGCAGCCTTCCGCGACGGACACACGACACCAGTCGCCGAGGTTCCCAGCCTCGAGCTTCTCCTGCATGGCGCGCTGGACGTCCGGCAGGTTGCAGCACAGGTCGACCCGGATCTGCAGTTCGGTCGGAGTGCCGGGCCAGACTTCAAACACGATTTCGAATCGATTTTGAGAGCCCAGGGCGTGCGGCAGGGCCTTCAGCATTTCCAAAGCCCGCCTTTCGGTCGGCCACGGCAGGAACCGCACGGACCGGACCCTTCCTTGTTCGTCGCGAGAGAGTTGGATCGTCGACTGCACCCACTTCCCGTCGCCATCGGGGAACACCAGGAAGCCCTGGGCCACATCGTTGGCCGAGTAGTACGTGCCCGGAATGATCCAACCGCTCTCGACCGCCTGAACGGCGAACGCCAGGAGTCCCTCCGTGTCCGGCCTCCCTTCGAGCAGCCCCTTCTCGAGCCTGGTGAAGCTCTCCCCGGTCATCCACGTCGAGGCGAATCGATGCGCATTCTTGGCCGTGATACGTTCACGGAGTTCCTCGGTAGTGAGGTTACCGATGTCCATCGGAGGCTGATCTCTGAGCTCCCTGATGAGCCGAGCGAACTCCCGCTGCGCGCTCTCGAGCAGGTCCTCTGCACGCGGAGAAAGCTCTCGTTCCACCGCCGGTATCGCACCGGCCGCGGCCTCCGCCGGATACGGCTGGTCGTGGATCAGCGCGGTGTCGCTATTCGCCTCGAAACGCGCCCACCTGCCGAAACGGCCCTCCCCTTCGAGCTCCCGGGCCTTGCGCTGTTGATCTTCAGTCCCGATAGGTGCCAACTCGAGTTCCACGACTCCGCGTATTGCATTGGCTTGCTGCTCCAGCCGCATCTTGAGGTCGCTCGTCGCCACGCGTGGAAACAGGTCTGTGATCCATGTGCTCGGAATCTGGAGTCTCAGAAAATGTTCAGAAGCGTCCGAGGAAATTTCCGCAAGGATCATGAACGAGAGCTCCCCTTTGGAAGTCCGGTAGGCAATCAGGTTTCCCGACTCTTTGATCGCCCATGCGTTGCGCAATGCCGGTTCCAGGTATTCCAGCCAGGCCTCAAGGTCAAGTTCGCCGGCGCGCAGTTGCCGAACGGCGCTCTCGAACTCAGGGCTCGTGTCTTGCGCCAGCGGGAGATCCTCGGCGAGCATTCCGCGCAGATCCTGCTCGGGGCTCGGTTCCTCCTGCACTGCTGGAGGCTTCTCCTGTGGCTGCATCGCCTCCTGAGTCGGAACGAGCACTCGAGTCACGATGAGCACGGCGGATGTCTCGGACCAGATAAACGCGGGCGCCGAGGGCCCGACCGGCGCTTCGTCACCCAGTGAAACAACCGGGACCGCCTCCTGCATCGGCAGGGATTCCGGATTCGTCAACGCCACCAGCCACCACCCACCGATCACCACCAACGTCAGCGAAGCAGCCATTATCGAAACTCCCATGATTGAGACACCTGTGATGGAGACCCCCGGAACAGCGATCGCGGCGATCTCTGCTCCATGGATTCCACCGGAAAGGACCAGCAGCACCGATCGGGCCTCCGCTGGACCCCCGAAATCCTGATCCAGCGCTTCGCGCAACAGCGCGAGTCCACGCTTCAATCTCGTGCGCACGGTCTCGAGCGGAACCAGTTGAGCCTGTGCGATCTGAGCCGGACCCTGATCGGCGAAGTAGCGCAGCAGGATCGCGTCCCGGTACGGAGCCTGCAGCGCTAGGACCGCCCCTACCACTCTTCGTTGCAGCTCGGCCGCCTCGGCCACCTTCTCCGCCGACACGACCTCCGCATCCTGCACGGCAGAGCGCTCGCGCCGATTGCGCGCGTCTTCGGACTCGCGCCATTCGCGTGCCGATCGCCGCAGGACCTTCCCCAACCACGAACGCAGGTTTCCGCCGTGCCGCGGCGGATGCAGCAAGGCTGCCAGCCAGGTCCGCTGGCTCAAGTCCTCCGCCTCGTGCATGCTGTCCACCAGCCGTGCCGCCAGGCGTCGAACCCAGTCGGAATGGCTCAGCAACTCCTCCAGCCGCATTTCTTGTTCGTCCATCGCCTCCTACATGGGTACTCGATTCCCGGCGGGTTCAAGAAAAACTGCTTCGCTGTCACGCGACTCCCTCCGGCCAGCGAATCTCGCCAGAAGGAGACTCCAACCCAGCATCGCGAGACTCCCGGACCCCGCCGGCATGGAACAGAAACAGCTCCGGAGAAACGGACTGCGCCGGTCGCTCCACGATCGGGATTCGTCGCGGCCAGGTTTAGATTGCCTGCGAGGTCATTTCTCACACGCGACCGCCTTGACCCACACTTCCCGGCCGAGGCGCGCGCCATGGCGGACGGTCTTGCCGTCGCGGCTGAAGCGTGGCGGGCCGACTGCGTCGCATTCGGGGCCGGAGCTGGCGGTGGGGTGGACGCGCCACTTGACGCCGGTGCGCGCGCAGAACGCGAGTTCCTTGCCGTCGTTCCGGAAACACAGGTTCTTGATCTCGTCGAACTTGGCGCTGGTCCAGTCCTTCCACTGCACGACCCAGCGGCCGCCCCCGACCTGTGCCAGGTGGCCGAGCCCCATCGCCACCAGCTGTAAGTCCGGCTTGCCTCCTTGATTGCCGACGACTGCCACTTGTCGCGAGTCCTTGGAGAACGCCACCTCCGAGATCCATTCGAAGCGCGCCGGACTGCTCTCCTTGTCGCCTACGACGACTCCGTACTTGCCTCCTCGCGCGAATCGATAGGCAAGCTTGCTGCCGTCGGGCGTGAACTGGGCAAAGCCGGCGAACTCGTACTTCTCCCCGAGCTCCTGTTTGCCCTCGTGGATCCGCCACTTGCCTTCCAGCGGGCCCGGTCCCTGCCGTTGCCACACCGCGAACGCGACGCGCTTCCCGTCCGGGCTGATCGCGACGTCGCCGATCATCGAGAACCCTTCGCTGACGATCTCTTCCTTCTTGCCGACCTTGAGCACGAACCACTGGCTGCCCTGCTCGACCGTGGTCACGGCGAACCTGCCGTCGCGGCTGAACACCGGGGTCCGATCGCCGTCGCTCCATTCGTCGCCCTTGCGCCCGGCGAAGACGAGCACCTTGCGGCCGCCGGCGTAGATGCCGTCGTGGTCCAGTCTGGCGCCCGGCCAGCTCCAGTACGCGAGCTTGTCGCTGTCGGGGACGAACGCGATCGAGTCGATCCAATCCCACGCCGCGATCTTCTTGCCGTCGAGCAGCACGTGCCAGCGTTCGGCTTTCGGCGAGATCCGCTCCTCGACGCGAAAGGCGACGTGAAGCGAGTCGTCGCTGAACACCGGCTGCTCGACGTAGTCGAAGTTCTCGAAGACCTCCGCGCCGACCACCGCCACCGGCCGCTGCCCGCGATAACTCACGTAGGCGAAGCGTTCCAGATCCGGGCTGAACACCAGTGCGGAGATCTCGCGCTCGGTCTTGCCGTTCGGGTTGACGCGCTCGGGCCATTCGAGGACGAGACCCTCGGCGATCACGCCCAGCTTCTCTTCGGCGAGCAGCGGATCCTCGAGTGCCGCGCTCAGCGGCGTCCAGCACAGCACGGGGATCCAGCGCAAGACGCCATGGTTTCGCGGCCCGGGACGAAGGCGATGCAAATACCGCTGCAACACGGGAAGGCTCTCAAGCGGCGCCCGGGGCATGGCAACCGATGCGGCCGGATTCTATGCCGGATCCTGGCCGCAGCCTGTCGCGACGGCGAGCGTGCGGGTCATTCTGTTTCGATTCTGCCCAACTGGAATCGCGCGCGGGCCTACCCGCGCACCCAGCGCCCGAGGAAGTCCAGGAGATCGTCGCGGTGTAGCGCGTGGGCATTCGCCTGGTGGTGCAGCAGTGTCCATTCCCTGCGGCGGTTGCCGAGCATGTCCAGCAGTCGTCGCTCACTGCTCTGCGCACGGACGTTCGTGTCCTGGCCTCCGAACACCAGCACGGTGCATAGCGGCGGTGCTCTCGCTTTTCTTCGTGCATGCCCTGCACTTTGGACTTGCGGAACCGAGCGAGCGGGCGATCGCCGCGGACCGAGTCCCCAAAGAACTTCGCGGTACGGCGTTCGGAGCGATGCGCGGGCTGATCGCCCTCGTGGCCTTGCCCGCGAATCTCGGATTCGGTGCAGTCTTTGATCGCTTCGGCGCATCCGCGGCGTTCAGTAGCTCGGCCGACGCGGCAATCGTGACAGCGGGTTTGTTTGTGCGTCGGGTCTCGAAGAAGCGGCCGCCATCTGTCGCGGACCCACCCAAGCAAGAGCGCAGCGAAAAGTAAGAGCGCTCTTGCTTGGGCTGCCGAGATCTAGTTCACAGTCCGACTTTTCGCTTGGCGAAGCTCGTGACCTTGAACTCGCTCTTGAGAGCCGCTTTGACGACTTTCTCTTCCAGAGTTTCGGTCTTGGTCATGAGAGTGACGGAGTTGCTGGCTGCATCGACCTGAGCATCGATCACGTCCTTGACGACAAGCAAGGCTTCACGAGCCTTGCGGCGGCTGGTTGTTCAGGTCATTCCTGAAAGGCCGACGACGTGAGTGCCGACGGGCTTGTCGCGCAGCTCCTTCTTGAAGTTCTTGACCGTCAGCTTCTTGGGAAGAAACGCCTCCGTCACCACTTTCTCGTCGACGGCTTTGTCCTTCTTCATGCGAATGGTGACCATGGCTGCACCATCACACAGCACGCTTTCGACCTCGGGAACACTATTCAGGACGGTCTCACGGACCATCTGGTCGTTGACCCCTCAGCCAAACCCGTCCAGGGCGAAGACGAAGACCGTTTCTTGCTTTGCTTTTTCGGGCTGTTGGGGGACCGGGTCTTGCGGAATCCCCAGGTTGAGCGCCAGGGACAGTGCGGATACGAGGTGAATCATGTTGACGAGATCTCCTTGGAAGCGATGGGCTTGGGCCCTTACCTTGGGCCTACATAGCGATCGCGACTCTACGCGACCGGGCCTCGTCGGTCTAGGCTTGTGTAGGTGTTGAATGTAACAACTACGTCACAAGACGCGCATGGGTGCGCCGCTGTTCGCAGAGATCGCCGCTTGTGCGCCGATTCATGGAATTCCACGCGGCAGCGACGTGAAGCAGCAGTCCCGTCACTCGAGGACGAGGCGGGCCTCCTCGACCGTGTCCTCTAAAGGCCGCAGGACGAGGTGCCTCTCGTAGCGATCGAAGCCGTCCGCCATGACCCAAAGAGTCCACTCTCCGGGTTCTTTGTTCGAACCGTTGACAACCCCAACTCCTGGTCAGTACGTTGGAAGAACCCTCTATCAGTTGGAGTGAACGCAATGGCCGGCAAGACGTCCAAGAAGTCAACGAAAGTCGCAAAGAAGGCCGCCGTCAAGCGGGTCGCTGCGAAGGCGTCCATAACGCGCAAGACGGCACCGAAGTCGCAGTCCCGCAAGGTCGCAAAGCCGGCCCTCCTCGCAGGCGGCAATCCTCAGATCGCGAAGGCCTACGGCGACGCCCCTGTGCAGGCCTACATCGCGGCCATGCCGGGCTGGAAACGGGACGTCGGGCGCCGCCTCGACGCGCTCATTGTGCGCGCCGTCCCCGGCGTGCGCAAGGCAGTCAAATGGAACTCGCCGATGTACGGAGTCGAGGGCCAGGGCTGGTTCCTCGGCATCCATACCTTCACGAACTACGTCAAAGTGGCTTTCTTCCGCGGTACGTCGCTGCGCCCTGTCCCCCCCGGCGAGTCCAAGAGCAAGGACACGCGCTACCTCGACATTCATGAGGACGACCAGCTCGACGATGCTCAGCTCGCCGCTTGGGTGAAGCAAGCCAGCCAATTGCCCGGCGAACGAATGTGAGCGGCCAGTGCGAGGTGCGTGCGTGGCGTACCATGAAGAAGGCGAAGAGCGGCTCGAAGGAAGGAAACGGAGGAGACTCTCCCTCTCAGCTGATCGATGCGAGAATCAAGGAGCTGAGTGATTGGCGGGGCGAGACGCTCGCTCGGGTCCGAATTCTCATCAAGCAGGCCGACCCCGAAATGGTCGAGGAGTGGAAGTGGAGAGGGGTTCCGGTGTGGTCGCACGCCGCAATGATCTGCACCGGGGAGACGTACAAGAATGTCGTGAAGATGACCTTCGCCAAGGGCGCCTCGTTGGAGGACCCTTCAGGCCTCTTCAACTCCAGCCTCGAAGGCAACACCAGGCGTGCCATCGATTTCCATGAGGGCGACAAGATTGATGAAAAGGCGTTGAAGGCGCTCATTCGCGCCGCCGTGGCACTGAACACGTCGGTGCATCGCGGCGACCGCCGGTCTGGTAGAGGTCGAAGACGGCGTCCGCGGTCTCCCCCTCGAACTTGATCGCGCCTTCCATCACGCCTCTAGCGAAAGGGCTCAGGCCCAGCAGGCAAACCTGCTTGCGACCCGAGTGCGTCCGGGCTCTCGTCCTGAGCGGCGGTGCAGGCGAATGGTGAAGCGAAGAGGGGCAGGGCGCTGTAGGTGTGATGGAGTCGCATGGTTCGTTGGTCCCCGTGGGGTCAATCGGGGATCTTCAAGGCCTTTGCGCGTGAAGGATCGATCTGCTTGAGCGCAGAGCGGGCGGCCTCGCGGATTGCCCAGTCGTTGTCTTTGAGGAGCGGGATCACCCTCTCGGCCAGTTTCTGACCCTGCGGCCCCAGCTTCGCCAGCGCCTTCAAGCCATCGGCCCGTCGCTCGCTCGACTCGTCAGCCAGTTCTTGGTCGATCACGGCGAGGAGTTCGTCCGGGTTCCCGGTCAGCTTGACGAGCGCCTCAGCGGCCGCCAAGCGGTTCATCTCCTGGACATTTCGGGCGATGGCCTCGAGTCTCGGAACTGCGGGGGCGCCGATCTTCGGCCCGAGTCTGCCGACCCCATGGATGACATTGATCTGACTGTTGTCGGGATACTCCCCGTCCTCTAGCCTTTTCATCAGTCTCGGCAAGGTTGCCTCGGCCTCGGTGGGAACAAGGGCCAGCGCCGACGCGGCGTCCAGCGGCGACACTTTCGGCATCATGTCTTTCCTCCTCAGCACCTCGACTGCGCCTTCCGCCGATGGATCGATCAGCAACATCGCCACCGCGGCGTTGAACTGGAAAAGTAGCGCTTCCCTCGATTCCTTCAGGCTCTGACGGAGGGCCGGGAGGGCCTCCTTCGCGTCCGCACCCATTTCGCCGAGCGCCCAGGCGGCGTAATTGGGGACCCCGCCGTCTGGATCGTGTGGACCCTGCAACGCAGCAGCAAGATCGGGAACCGCCTTTCTGGCCTTCGACCCCAGCGACCTGAGCCCCAACACAGCGCGACCACGTGTTCGGGCGTTGGTGTGGCTCATGGCCTCGATCAACGCCGGGATCGCCGGCTCGCCGATCCGCCCCAGTGCATCCGCGGCATGCGATGAGTTATCGAGCGCGTTGTCTTTCAAGGCTTCCTTCAGCGCCTCCATCGCAGGCTCCGCTGCCGGACCGATGCTGTAGAGCGCGATGAGCGCTCGCTGGCGAGTGATCGGATCCTGGTCCTCCAAGAGCGATATCAGGTTCGCAACCGCCGCCGCCGCTTCGGGTCCGATCCTGGAGATCGCCAGAGCCGCGGCCGATCGGACCGCCGCGTCGTCATCCTGCAGTGCCGCCGAGAGGGCCGGCACGGCCTGGATGGCTTCATACCCCAGCTCGGAGAGGTCCGCAGCAGCGCGCGCACGGACCTCGGCGCTGCCGTCGCTCAGCTCGCGAGAGAGTTGATCGGCAGTGACTTGGTGCGTGATGCCCGTGCCGCTGATGGTCACGCTCACCGGTCCAGCATTGGAGAGAAATGCGAGGTCCTGGCTGAACGGGCCGACGGCGGTGGGTGCAAAGCTGTAGGCGCAGGTGCTATGGGCGTCCTGCCTGAGGCCGCTGAAGAGGCCCGAGCCGACGCGGGCAAAGGGCGCGGACACGGCGGGGAACTGCCCGTTGATGAACGACTCCGCGCCGCCGGTGTTCTGGATGGTCATGTTGACGGTGATGCTGGACCCGACGGGGACGGAACCGAAGTCGAGGTTCGTGGGCGTGAGCGTGGGTTGCGCGAAGAAGACCACGCCGTTGGCGCCATTCTGGATGCTGGCGCAGAAGCCGCCCGCCACCGAGATGCCAGTGGTGTCCGGCTTGGCGATCGCCTCGATCGCGATGCGTCCACCGCCGCCGGCCATGCCGAAGCCGCGGCCCTTACCGCCGTTGCCGCCGTGAGCGTTGATGGTTCCGCCGAGCGTCACCGTGACGCCGTGCAGCAGGACCGCGCCGCCGCCGCCGCCGCCGCCACCGGCGCCCAAGTCGGAACGGCCGGCGTCCAAGCCGACCTCGCCGCCGCCGGCGCCCCCGTTGCCGCCGTTCGCGGTGATTGTGCTGCCGGTGAGGGTCAGCGTGCCGAGCGTCCCCAACTCGACGGCGCCGCCACCGCCACCGCCACCGCCGCCGCCGGAGCCGGAACCCCGGCTGACGCCGCCGTGGCCGCCGCCGCCGCCGGAGAGTCGTACGTTGGGCAAGACATCGTTGACCGATCCGCCAAGCTCGTCGAATCTGCTGGCGCGGGTGCCGGTGCCGCTGTCGCCGCCGAATCTCCCTTCGCCGCCGACGCCGCCGGTGCTGTGGGTGCCCTTGCCACCACTCGCACCGCTTGCGTTGAGCGTCCCCGCGAAGGTCAGGTTGCCGCTGGCCAGGAGCGCGACCGGGCGCGTGGCCTTCCCCCCCGCACCCTCGGCGGCGGTGAGGACCGCGCCGGTGTCTACCGTCAGGTCATCGAATCGGAAGACCGCGACACCCGACGCGGAGACCATGCCGCTGAGGTTCGTGCCTGGCCCGACGAGCTTGGGCGCCGTGCCGGTGGTGTCGATCGAGTACGCCCCGCTTGCGAGCGTCACCTTTCCCAGCGAGGGGAAGTCGAGCGGATTGAGCGTATCGGCCAGCGCGGGCGCAACCAGACCGCCCACCGCACCCACCACCAGCCCCGCGAGCAGCGTCCGGCCTGCGCGCCAACGTCCATCCCGGAACTTCGATGCATGTTTGAAGACTTTGATCACTTGGACCTCCATGGGAAAACACCGATTCGCCTTCCACCGCAATCCACCGTGTCGAGTCGCTCATCACAGCGGAGCGTTTTCATCCTATTGCACCCATCGTGCGATCAGCGTAACGCACGAGTAACAAGCCATGCGCTGATGCTGATGCGTGAAGCGAAGGAGGCAGAACAAGTCTCCTTGGCTTCTGATTCCAGCAGTGTTGAGTCTCGCACTCTTCGCATGGTTGGCGCATAGCCGGCAACATGACCGACGACGGGGAGAACTACAAGTACGAGTACGACGCCTTCTACCGGCTGCGCAAGGTGTGCCTCCGGGTGCTCCGAGGCGCTCATCCACGAACTTGCGCCGGCAGCGTGCCGTCGGAGTCGATCGTGACGCGCTTCATTGGCGAGGGCAGCGTCATTTCATAGGACTGTTCGCGCTCGCGCAGCTCGACGCGCAGGAGCTGCGTGGAACCGTCCTCGCAAGCGGCCTCGATTTGAAGCGGGAGGAAGTACTCGGGTTCAGGCTGGACCTGACGCACCGTGACGCGGATTCCGGCGGCGGTCGCGGCGTGATCGAACTCAAGCTGCGGGAATCCGGCCCGGTAGAACCACTGGTCGAAGAACGGCGTAAGCACGCGGCCGCTCGCCTGCTCGAAGCCGCGCTGCAGGCGCTCGAAGCCGTCGATCGAGCGGTCGGGATCGGTGAAGCCGCGGCGCATTCCCGCAAAGAACGGCTCGTCGCCCAGCTCGCGGCGCAGCAGGTGAAGAACGAGCGGCGTCTTGCAGAAGACGACGGAGCGGTAGCGCGAGTTCGAGTAGACCTCGGGGTTGGCGACCGCGAACTCGGTCGGTCCGCCGGCAGGGACGATCCAGCCGTCGCGGCAGGCGCGGATCGTGCGGACGTACGCGTCGTGACCGTGGAGCTCCTCGACGAAGAGCGCGTTCGTGTAGGTCGAGATGCCTTCGCCCAGCTCGTTCTGGAGCCCGGCGGCGTAGATGTTCCATTGGTGCGAGAGCTCGTCCGCGACGACGAGCAGCCCCAGCACGGAGGGGCGGTCCAGGTTGCCGTCGCTCGCGTCGACGCCCTCGAGGTCGGGGTAGTAGAAGTCCGAGACGACGATCATCCCGGGCGTGCTGACGCCGGTCTCCTTGCGCTCGGGAGTGACGTGCACGAACCGGACGTCCTTCCAGGGGAGCGGCCCGAACGTGCGTTCGAACGGAGCGGCGGCCGCAAGCAGCGTCGCGACGCGCTGCTGCACGCGCTTCTCTTCGCCGGCGAATCCGTAGGAGGTGACCGTCAGTCCGCCCTCGCCCGTCCCCGAGCTCGACAAGTATTCGCCCACCGCGAACCCGAACGGGAGCAATCGAGGGACGCGGACTTCCTCGACGTAGCGCCAGCTCCGCCGTGCGCCCGACTCGCCGCTCTCGACGAGCCTGCCGCCGGTGATCGCGACATAGGGCGCCGGCACGTCGAAGGTGATGTCGACCGCCGCATCGTTGCGCAAGTCGATCGGATACCAGACCACGTGCGTGGAGTAGGTCGAACGTGGCCGGATCTGCCCGAGCACGGAGACTTCCTCGACCAGGTGCTGGTCGATCGACTGAAAGAAGTCGTTGCTGAACGTGCGCACGAGCAGGGTGACGCGCTGCTCGGCGGCAAGCGGCGGATCGAACTCGATGCGCAACACCTCGGCGTTGGGGCCCTTCTGCACCGACCACTCGAGCGGGATGTCGGCCTCGACGGCGGCGACTTCGACCAGCGTCGTGTAGAGCTCGATCGAGGCCAGTGCGTCCTGCCGGGCGACGAGATCGACGAAGTCCTCGACCTCGATCGCGTGCTGCTGCGGCTCGATGGTCGCGTGAATCTCGTGGCGTTCGACCTCGAAGGGGCGCGGTCCCGATTCAAGCGCCGCGCGGCGTACCGCCCGGATCCTCTCCGGGGGCGTCGCGTCGACACCGGAAATCGGCGTGGGCGCGCCTCCGGTCCACACGAAGGAATCGCGCATCCGGTGCAGCGCGGTGCGCTGCTCGTCGTCGGCCCACGTCGCGTCGGGCGCCGAGAGCTGGAAGATCACCCAGTCGTTCGACTCCCGGAATGCCCACTCGTGGGTCGTTCCGCCCGAGATGGCGTACACCCAGTACGTCGCGTCGCGCCCGGCAATCGTTCCGGTCCCGAGACTCGTGCGCTGGTATCTCTCGCCGGCGACCGCGCGAATTTGCTCCTCGCGCGACTCGAGCCCATTCGGCAGGAACGAGATCGGCTGGCGCAGGATCGAGCAGCGCGTCATCAGGTCCTCGACCGGCGCGAGGACGACGGCGAGCACGCCGCCCAAGGGCTGGTCGCGACGCACCCATGCGGTCGAAGGCAACGCCACCTCGAAGCCGGGGTTCTCGAGCTTGAACCGTTCGTCGCACCCGAACGCGAGCGCAACAACCAAGCAGAACACAGTCGATTCTCCTCGTCGTTCGCAACGGCCGCCGCCCGCGTGAGACTATCGGAGCGCGCGACGGCGCGTAGGGGAATCTAGTGCGGGTTCCAGCCCGCCGCGGTCGCCACCTTCACTCCATCGTCCGGGGTCATCGCAGCACCGGGATCCGATGCGGCATCTTGCGGGTGCGGCACGAGGTCGCGTCGGCGCGGCCGCGGACGCGAGGACACCGTGATACACGTTGTGCCGCAACTTGCGCAACATCGCACTCGGATCGGTCTTCACGCCGCGATGAGCGGCTTGAGATCCCTCGGGCGCAACCTCCCTAGCCCCAACTCCCTTAGCAGCCGGTTCACCGCAGAAATCGACGCGAGTCCGGGTGCCGTGATTTCGATTCCAAGAGGCTTGTGCTCCTTGGAGAAATCGACGAGAAGCCCAGCATCGTACCGTCGCGTCGAATGCACGGTGTCTCGTGGTCCGCGCGGCAAGTAGTAGTAGGCCGCGAGGATTCTTCCGTTGCGATAGGTCACCTCCAGGTAGGCATCTTTCATGACTCAGTCCCCGTTTGGCCTGTAGGCCGTGACAACAACAACCAAGCGTCGTCTCCGGTCGGGTTCCACAATGATGTCCCAGCTCATGCGCGCGAGCCGGGAATGGATCACCCATCGCCCATCCACGATGTCCCTGGAAACTCCAGTAGCCCGATCGAACATCTCGCGCAGCTCCACCTCGTTGCCCGGCCACATCGGTGAGCCATGTCTGCGCAACTTTGTCTCCGCGATGGTCCGAATGCCAGAAGTCGCGGTCAGCTTCTACTGCCGACGCCGCGGCCTGATCAGCCCGGCACGCGATTTCCAGCCTCATCGTGACCCACCACATTTTGGGCCCAGAGTCTGTCAGCACCCTGAAACAACGCCCCGGCGCCCCGCACCTTTGCACCCCACGGCGAACTCGCAATCATTCAGACCCGAACAAGAGATTGAGTCCTTCCGTGAACGAGACTCCCTTCGCGACTCCGGGGTCGACTTCGAGCACCTGAAGGTAGACCTCGAGTCCGCAGAACTGGTTCTCGTCGGGAATCCCAACGTCGATCGTGCTCCCGTTCCAGCGCACTTGCAGTGAGAGCGTCAAGGCCGGCATCAAGAGCAGCGTGCCGCCGAGGTTGGTGGGGATCGAAGCCTCCTCGTATCCCGCGAGAAGCAGGGCCGCCGTGTCGTTCCCGTAGCTGTTGGCGAGATCGAGGGACAGAGTGGTCCCCAGCACCGGGTCGGCCCGTGAGGTGAAGGAAGGCACGCCAAGGGTACCGGGAAAGCCGGAACCGTAGTTGGTCCAAGTGGCGTCGGCGTCGCAGGGTAGTTCGTGCACAAAGGTGTCTGACACGAAGTTCGTGTCGCCGGCAACGAGATTGGAGGCATGGCTGAAGAACGCCACCAACTGCCCATCCGCAGAGAGCGCCGGATACCCGCTGCCACTATTCCCTTCGGTGCCCGACGAGTCCACGCTGACGCGTTCGGTGAGTTTGGTCGATCGGTGGTGGACGAATACGTCCGACCCGGTGTTGGTGTCTCCGGCAACGAGGTTCGAGGCATGGCTGCGGAACGCCACGACCCGCCCGTCCGCAGAGATCGATGGATACCGGCTGCCGCCGTTCGCCTCAGTGCCCGACGAGTCCACGCTGACGCGTTCGGTGAGACCGGTCGATCGGTCGTGGACGAACACATCGGTAGTGCGGTTGGTGTCGCTTGGCACGAGGTTGC
>Ga0247727_10000981_pt1 | contig 69550 bp, 57 predicted proteins | sample WisWelCaveWW1625_FD_202498 | JGI IMG/M metagenome (GOLD analysis project Ga0247727, IMG submission 202498) | Biofilm microbial communities from Wishing Well Cave, Virginia, United States - WW16-25 | ecosystem: Environmental > Aquatic > Deep subsurface > Groundwater > Cave microbial mat | place... | reverse complement strand
CTGATGGACGGCTGCAACATTGGTTCCTCAAGCCCCCGCTGCGAAGCCCCGGGTCTCTGGGGGGGTGGATTCTTCCAATCGTACGGTCTTCTTTTGGACACCGGCCAGCAGCCCGGTGGGCTGCAGTTCCCGGGATACTTCGTCGGCGGCATACCGTATGGCTGCCTCCAGACGGTTGGCCTCCACGATGGGAGCCACCCAGAGAATCGCTAAGCAGGCCGGCAGGGCGATGGCGGCCGGCGGGAGCGCGCCGAGACCGGCAACCGCCCCGGTCAGGGCAAGCAGAATGCCGTAAAGCCAGAAAAGAGCATTTGGCGGGCGGGTCACGGTCCGAACGCGGGCCAGGCGCTTCGGTCCGCCGTGGTGTTCCACCACCGCGCTGAGAGTGGTCTCCCCCAGCGTGCCGCGGCGTATCTTCAAATCCCAGGCTTCGGAAACGGGGTTCCATCCGACGGCGCAGCCCATCTGGGTCAGCCTTCGGGTGATTCCGTTCAGGATGGCGTGCTTTTCCAGGCCCATATTGCCGGGGTAGGTCCATCGGACGGTCCGGCGGAACGGGTGCAGGCGCTGCCACCAGCGGCTGGGGCGGCGGATCGGACGGTCGGGCGTCTGGACGGTCCGCCACGGAGCCAAGCCGCCCTTCAGACGGCCCCAGTCGCGCGCCAACGGCTCCAGGAAGTGGAGCCAGCCAATGGTCGCCCGCCACTTGAGGCGCCGTACGAAGGTGGCCGGGCCGTGGGTGGCCTCGAGGACGTCCACGTTGGCCTTGCGCGCGCAGGTGATGCAGTAGCCCCCTGTGTACGCGATTCCGAGGCCGAGAAGCGCGAGTGCCCAGGGGAAGAAGAGCCCAAGTGCTGCCAGGGCCAGCAGGGCGAAATGCCACTCCATTGCCCGCGGCAGGAAGGTCAGAACACCCCCGTCCCCCGGATCGTACATGGGCTGAAACCCGGCTGAGCCCCAAAGCCCGTGATAAATCACCGGCTTGGCGAAAAGGCGGAAAAACGGATAGGGACCGTAGATGCGCCCCGCCCAAAACGTATGGCCCCAGGGGTTGAACTTGCTGGGGTGCTTGCCTTCCAGCAGGCACTCGGAAATCCCGTATCCGACTTGTTGTTTCCAGTAGCCCTTCACCGCCCGGCGGCGATGGTGCCACACCACCGCGGAGGGATTGAACCCGATGCGGTAGCCGCGCTCGATCAAGCGCCAGCAAATATCCACGTCATCGCCGGCGGCGGTGAAGATGGGGTCGAAACCCCCAATGTCGTCCAGGGCACTCTTGAGAAACGTCATGTTGCATCCAGGGATATGCTCGGCGTAGGTGTCATCGAACATGACCTGGGTGGGGCCACCCGGCGACCGGTAAACGCACTTGGCGATCCAGTTGTCCTCCGGCGGAACCAGGTTGGGGCCGCCGGCGCCCGCCACATCGGAGGTAAGGTAGGTGGTGGCGATGTAGGAGAGCCAGTCCGGGTCGGCCTTGGCGTCGGAGTCGATGTAGGCTACGATGGCGCCGGTAGCGGCCCGGAGCCCCTCATTGCGCGCCGCGCTAACGCCGCGGTTCGGCGTTGTGATCAGCCGGAAGGGGTAGCGGGCCGCAATCTTGCCGGTGCCGTCGGTCGACCCGTCGTCGACTACGATGACCTCGTAGACGGGATACCGAAGGCAGGTGAGAGATTGCAGGCAGTCGTCGAGCGTTCGGGCGGCGTTGTGGGCGGCGACCACTACCGAGACTCGGGGCCACGGGCGGTCGTCTGGGAAGGGTACGCAGGTAGTGAACCTCCGCTGGACGACGTGGTAGGAGGGCTTGCGATTGCGGTCCTTGTCGACCAGCCCGAACCCCCATTCGTCAATGAGCATGTTGTCCTGGAAGAACGGGTCGGTCCAGCCGAAGATGACCGCGCCGGCCAAGCCGTGGTCGAAGCCTTCCTCGATCTGCCAATCCAGGAACTCGGCCTGCCCTTCGCGGCCGTGCCGGATGCTGCACATCCCCAGCTCCGTCAGCATCATCGGCTTTTCGCCCGCCAGGTGCTGGAGACGAGCGAGATACGGGCGAAACTGCGAACGTTGGTGGAGGTAAACATTGAAGGTGAAGACGTCGACGAATGGAAGCTCCAGGTACTCGGTGGTCGGATAATTCGTGTAGCTGACCAGGCTTTCGGGATCTTGTTCCTTGGCGACCTGGTATAGCTCCTGAAGGAACGCCTCCACCCGGCGGGCGCCGTGCCAGCGGACGATCGGCGGCGGGAGCTCTTTCGCCACGCAGTACATCAGGACCGCAGGGTGGCGCTGGCAGGAAGCCACGGCTTCCGCGACCTCGCGCCGGACCTTCCGTCGATACGACGCTTCTTCCAGGAAGCACTTGTAGCCCATCCAAGGTGTGTTCACGATGACCCGCAGCCCGTGCTGCCGGGCCTGATCCAGCACAGAAACGGGAGGCGCCGTGTAGGTCAGGATGGAATTGATGCCGGCCTCGCTCATGAGGGAGAAGTCTTTATCCACCTCCCGTGGTTCGGGAAACTGATGCCCCTCTCGGTTGGGCTGGAACGCCCCGTAGGTGACCCCCTTTACGAAGAACTTTTGATGGTCGAGGAAGAGGAACTTGCCTTTGACGCGGGGCCGGCTGCCAGCAGCCACAGGTGTTGGTCCCAGGATTCTTTCCCGGGCGGTCTGGGGGAGTCGGCTCACAGTCGGGTAGTAGCTCGCGGGGACAAGCTCGGATCAACGGGGGGGAGAGTTGCTGCCGCGGGAAACAAGACACTATACCACAGCAGGTCAGGAGGTGGTCCTTGGGCGAAAACAGAAACCACCAGGGGGAAAAACAGTACAAGAGTGCAGGCTTTCATGCTGCGTCTATTCGAGGCTCCATCAGTGCAGCAATCCCATAGCCAAAGCGAGACCTTCGCAAGTACAGAGAAATCAGGCCGACCTACAATCTCGGAACGGCGGCCGAGCCGCCTCCGCCCGCCCTTTGGGTAAATTGTACACAACTTGGGAAAGTCCAAACAGAGGCACAGAGGCGCGGAGACAACCATGGCTGGGGTCGTTTTCTTCAAGCTCTGTACCACTAACATCCAGCATGCAGCGGAGAGCTGTCAGCAAACCCGTGTCGCCCAACTGGCGCTGCTTGCTGGGCAACTCAGGGTCAACCGGGGGGAGAGTTGCGGCCGCGCGAAAGAAGACACTATACCACAGCGGTCAGAGTTTGACGAGAACCAATCTTCACACGTACTCCTCCAGGCGTTCCCTATAGTACTCCAGGGTCCGCGACAGTCCCTCTCGTACTGGTACTTTTGCTTGCCAGTTTAGCGCCGCGCGAATGCGGCTGTCGTCCGCATAGTAGTCTCCAATGTCGATCCGCTTTCGTTCCGGCGGAAACGATCGCAACACGTATTCTCCTCCGCCGTTTACCTCCACCAGCAGATCCGCCAGCGCCTTCAGGCTGATCACACAGTCCCCGCCGAGGTTGAAGATCTGGCCGGGCGTTTGATCGCTCGCCGCCGCCAGCAACAACGCCTCCACGGCGTCATCCACATAGGTGAAGTCCCGGAGTTGCTCGCCGCCCCAAACCTCAAAGGGCTTGCCTTCGAGCACCAGTCGGATCCAGATTCCGAGAAAGGTCTGGCGGGCGTCCTTGATGCGCATGCGCGGTCCGTAAGTATTTGTGAGTCTTATGGCGCAGGCGCGCACCCCGAAGACGTTGCTGTAGAGGATGTGGTACCACTCGCCCGCCATCTTGTTGATGCCGTTGACGTCGGTGGGGCGCAACAGATGGTCTTCCTTGACCGGCAGCCGGTCGGGCCGGCCGTAGACCTGGCGGGTCGAGGCGAAGACCACTTTTACGGCCGGGTTATGCCGGCGGCACGCCTCCAGGATGGAGAGCTGGGCGCGGCAGTTGATCTCCAGGTCCGTGTAAGGGTCCTGCATGGAGTCCAGGTGGCTGGTCTGGCCGGCCAGGTTGAACAGGAAATCCTGGCCCTGCACCAGGTAAGTCATGCTGTGGGGGTCGCGCACGTCGGAGATGTTGACCCGCACCTGGTCCTCGAGGCCGGCGATGTTGGCGAGGTTGCCGCCGTATTCGGGCACCAGGCTGTCGAGCAAGGTGACGCGCGCGCCCAGCTCCACCAGGCGCCGGGCCAGGTTCGAGCCGATGAAGCCCAGGCCCCCGGTGATGAGGACCGCGCGTCCGGAGAACGTGTCGCTCGTCATGAAGGTTTCCTGGGCAGAGGGGCGGCGCGCAGTCCCAAGGCCATCAGGCCCGCGACGAGTGCCAGCGCGGCGCTGCCGTAAAACGCCGCCGACCAGCTTCCGAAGCGCTCGAACAGCAGCGACGCCAGCCCGCCGCCGATGATGGATGCGACGCCCTTGGCGGTGTAGAGGAAGGCGTAGTTGGAGGTGGCGTTGCGGGCGCCGAAGTAATCGCCCACCGCCGAGGGAAACAGGGCGAAGATCTCGCCCCAGGTAAAGAAGGTGAGGATCAGGGTCACGGTGAACAGCACGCCGGAGCGGCGTCCCACCAGCAGCACGCTGAGCAGGCAGCCGGCTTGCAGGGTGAAGGCGACGAACATGGTGATTTCACGGCCGACGCGATCCGACACCCAGCCCCAGAAGACGCGGCTGGCGCCGTTGGAAACGCGGTCGAGCGCCAGCGCAGCCGTAAGGGCGGCGGCCGTGATGCCCCACTCGCGCGCCACCGGGGCGGCCTGGGCGGTCACCAGCAGCCCGCCGACGGCCATCAGGACGAACATCACGTAGAGCACGTAGAAGTGGGGGGTGCGCAGCATCTGGCCGGTGGTGAACGGCTCGGCGTGGCGGCGGACCGCGGAGGTCGCCGCGGCTTTGGCGGGCTGGAACTCCGGCCCGGGATAGCGCAGCATCTGGGCCACTGCGAGGATGATCAGCCCCTGGGCGATGCCCGTCCACAGGAAGGCCGCACGGTAGTCATAATGCCGGATCAGCCAGGCAATCAGGGGGATGAACAGGGCCGAGCCGGAGCCGAACCCGGCCGCGATGATCCCGGAGGCCAGGCCACGCCGGTCGGGAAACCACTTGAGCGCTGAGGCGATCGAGCCGGCGTAGACGAAGGCCGCGCCGACGCCGGCGATCGAGTAGAAGACGTAGAGCTGCGGCAGGGTGGTGACGAAGGCCAGGGCCGTCCAGCCGATGCCGCACAACACCCCGGCGATCGAGATAAAGATGCGCGGCCCCAGGCGGTCGATGAGCCAGCCCTCCACCGGCATCACCCAGGTCTCGAAGAGGATGAAGAGCGTGAAACCCCACTGGATCTGGGAGAGCTTCCAGCCGTGGGCCTGGCCGAGTGGCCCGACGAAGAGGGTCCAGGAATACTGGAGGTTGGCGATCATGATCATCGCCACCAGCGAGCCGATCAACTGCCCGACGCGGTTAGGCATGGAGGTCAAGATGGACCGGACAGGCAAGTTGCCCATGATAGCCCATCACCCCGCCGGATGAAAATGAGGGGCCAGGCGAGGGTGCTTAACTGTTTTGGGGGAAGCGGTCGTGGCGCACGCTTCAGCGTGCCGCGGCGAGCTTCAGCTCGCCGAAGGGTGCAGGTGAAACCACGCAGCGTGGGCTGAAGCCCACGCCGGCACGCTGAAGCGTGCGCCACGTCGCCTCGCAGCCTGGCAAACTCCCCAAAACGGTTAAGCACCCGCCGGTGTCCTACTGGCCCGCAACCTGGCGCAAGCGTACACGGCCCTGGTCGACGGCATGGCGATGCCCAAGCGGTCGCCCAGTTCCAGCACCGCCCCGGCGATGGCCTCCAGCTCCATGGGCCGTCCGGCTTCCAGGTCCTGGAGCATGGAGGTTTTGTGCTCCCCGACCCTCTCGGCGCCGGCCATGCGCTGGTCGATCGAGACAGGCAGCTCGATGCCGAGGGCGCGGGCCACGGTCTCGGCCTCCTGCATAATGCCGCGGGCTAAGCAGGAAACGGCGGGGTCGCGCGTCATTTCGACCAGGGTGGCGCCGGTGAGGACGCTGATCGGATTGAAGGCCAGGTTGCCGAGGATCTTCACCCAGATCTCGGTCCGCAGCCGGGTGGTGACGGGCGAGCGCAGGCCGGCGGCGATCAGAGCCTCGGCAATGCGGCGCACGCGGTCGGAGCGCGAGCCGTCGGGTTCGCCCAGCGAAATGCGGTTGCCCTCCATGTGCCGGACGACCCCCGGCTCCGCGATAGCCGTCGAGAAATACACGATCGAGCCGATCACCCGGCGAGTCTCGATCGACGCGGCGATGACCCCGCCGGGGTCGACAGATTCCAGCGCCAGCCCGTCGAGCGGTCCCCCGCAGTTGTGGAAATACCACCACGGGATGCCGTTCTGGGTGCTGACGACCACGGTTTCGGGGCCCAGCAGAGGTTTCAGGCGCGGGGCCAGCTCGGTGAGGCTGTGAGCCTTGACGCCGAGGAAAACGACGTCGACGGGGCCGATGGATTCCAGATCCGCGGCTACGTTGGGGCGGGCCTCGAAGTCGCCCTCCGGGCTCAGGACGCGGACGCCGCGTTGCTGGAGTGCGCCGAGGTGCGGGCCGCGGGCGAACAGGGTGACGTCCTGGCCGGCGCGGGCCATACGGGCGCCCAAATAGGCGCCGATGGCGCCGGCGCCCGCGATGGCGAATCTCATGCCTGCGGCGCGGCCAGGGCTTCGGCCACGACGCGGCGCTGGATCTTGCCGGTGGCGGTGCGCGGGATGGCGTCGACGATGTGGATTTTCTTGGGGCGCTTGAAGTCGGCCAGGCGGTCGCGGCAGTAGGCCAGCAGATCGGCTTCGCTGGCGGCGTTGTTGAGGACTACCGCGGCGGCCACTTCCTCGCCCCAGCTCGGATGCGGCACCCCGAAACACACCGCCTCGGCCACCGCCGGATGCCCCCGCAGCACCTCGTCGATCTCGAGCGGCGAGATCTTTTCCCCGCCCCGGTTGATCAGCTCCTTGAGGCGCCCGGTCAAGCGCAGGTAGCCGGCCGAGTCCAGCACCCCCTGGTCGCCGGTGAGGAACCAGCCGTTGGTGAAGGAGCTGGCGTTGGCCTCGGGGTTGTTCTCGTAGCCGGCGGTGACGTTGGGGCCGCGGATCACGACCTCGCCGACCTGGCCGGAGTCGAGGTGGCTGCCGGTGGCGTCCATGATGCTGATCTCGACGCCGGTGCCCGGTCCCACGGTGCCAAACTTGCGCTGGGCGGGCGGCAGGGGGTTCGAGGACATCTGGTGGGAGGCTTCCGTCATGCCGTAGGCCTCCAGCACCGGGGCGCCGATGACGGCCTCCAGGCGCTGGGCGGTTTCCACCGCCAGTGGAGCGCTGCAAGAGCGGATGAAGCGCAACCGTTCGGCCCCCGGGGGGCGCTCCTGGCCCAGGCGCGCCAGGATCAACTGGTGGATGGTGGGGACGGCCGAGTACCAGGTGGTGCCGCTCTCCCGCACCAGCCGCCAGAATGACAGGGCGTTGAAGCGAGAGGGGATGACAACCGTGCCGCCGGAGCGCAGGGTGGCCAGCGCCGAGGCCATTAGGCCGTGGACATGGAATAGCGGCATCAGGCAGAGGGCCACGTCGTCGGGGCCGAGCTGGTAGGTGTTGACGATGTTATCGAGCGAAACCAACAGGTTGCCATGGCTCAGGGGGACGCGCTTGGGGCGGCCGGTGCTGCCGCTGGTGTGCAACACCAGGGCGACATCAGTCTCGGTAGCACAGGCATTCCTGCCTGTCCTCCCCGCCCCTCCCCCGGCCAGCCGGACCACGCCCTGGGCGTCGATGGCGGCCTCCAGGATCGGCATGCGCCCTTCGGCGGCCCGCCGGGCTTCCTCGCCGGCGTCCGGAGGGACCACCAGCAGGCGGGCGGCGGTGTCTTCGAGGTAAAACCGGAATTCCTCCTCCCGGTAGCCAGGGTTGAGGGGTGCGGCGGCGCCGGCCAGCGACGCCGCCAGGAAGCAGACGATGGCCGGGGGGCCGTTGGGCAGCGCCAGGGCCACCCGGTCGCCGCGGCCGATGCCGGCGGCGGCAAAGGCCTCCGCCATGGCCTCCACCTGGTTCCGCAGGGAGCCGTAGGTGATGCGCGCGCCGGCGTCGGGGACCACGATGGCGATTCGGTCGGCGGGCTGCCCTTCCAGCACATCCAGCAAGCTCATAAGGCTATACTATGCCACAGGAGGGCTTCGTGCGAATCGTCCTGATCATCCTGGGAGTGGTGCTGGTGGTGGCTCTGGCAGTTGGCGGCAGTTTCATCGGCCGCCGCAACGAGATGGTCACCCAGCGGGAGGCCATCAAGACGGCTTGGTCCCAGGTGGATACGGTGTTGCAGCGCCGGGCCGACCTCATCCCCAACCTGGTGGAAACGGTGAAGGGGTTCGCGGCGCAGGAGAAAGGCGTCTTCGAGTCGATCGCCAAGGCCCGGGCGGCCATGGCGGGGGCGCGCACGCCGGGCGAGCGGATCGCCGCCAACGACCAGCTTTCCGGCGCCCTGTCGCGGCTGCTGGTGGTGGTGGAGAACTACCCGCAGCTGAAGTCCAACGAAAACTTCCTGCGGCTGCAAGACGAGCTGGCCGGCACCGAGAACCGCATCGCCGTGGAGCGCCGCAAGTATAACGAGGTGGTGCAAGTTTATAACACCAACATCCAGCTGTTTCCCAACAGCATGGTGGCGGGGATCTCGGGCTTCCAGCGCGAGGACGCCTACTTCCGGGCCACGGAGGCGGCCCGGCAGGCGCCGGCGGTGAAATTCTGATCTACCGGGCGATCGAGTTCAGCATCTTCTGAAAAGCGGCCTGTTGGGCGGCCACCGTCTTGGCGGGGCCGGTGAACTTGAAGAACACCGCCCCCTGGGGGGCTTCCACGATGCCGCCTAGCAGGCGGTAGCCGGGCTTGGCGGTCTTGACAGTTGCCATGGGCCCGCCGGCGCCGGTGTAGCTGCCCGCCAGATCGATGGTCGTGACGGGGAGGCCGTTGATGGTCTGCTTGCGGGTCTGGGGAGGCCCTTGCTGCTGCTCGAACTGGCCCACCCAGCGCTGCATGTTGGCGTCGACGCCGCCGCCCTGGCCCGGGCCGAAGTAAAAGACGGCGCATTCGCCGTCTTCCTGGTCACCGGCGGCGGCCGGGACACGGTAGGTGGCGGCGCGCATAGGCCGCTCGGCTTCCGGTTTCCAGCCGGCCGGGGCCGTCCAGCGGACACCCCCGGCGCTTTCGGCGGCGGCCAGCGAGACCAACGTCACGAGCGAGAGAAATGCTGGTGCGGTTTTCATCGCCATAAGTATAGCGCCGGTAACACAGGCATTCCTGCCTGTCGGGCGGTGCTATACTAACGGACTCCCATGCACGACTGCTACCGCCAGGGCTTGGCTTGGCTGGCGCGCAGCGGGATTCAGGCCGAGTCCGGCGGGGTTTCTCGCTATTACGCGGGCGACAGCGGCGCCTACAAGGACATCTCGACCGAGATCACCGGCTACGCCATCCAGGCCTATTTGCAGCTGCCGCTGCCGGGGCACACCGGGCTGCTGTCGAACGCTTTGCGGGCCGGCCAGTTCCTCTGCTACGACGCCGCCGACCGCGACACGGGCCTGTTTCCCTACCAGGTCGGGCGGCGCGGCGCGCCGGCCAGCCCGGAGTGCTACTTCTTCGACTGCGGCATCATCATCCGGGCGCTGATGGCGCTGTGGAGCATCACTTCCGACCCTATGTACCTGGAGCGGGCCGAAACCTGCGGAGCGGCCATGGCGCAGCGGATGTCGCGGGTCGACGGGGCCTTCTTTCCGTTCTTGGATCTGGGATCTCGGACGCCCCAAGCCGGTTCGGGAAGCTGGTCGGTGGAGCCGGATGTCTACCAGCTCAAGACCGGCCTGGCGTTCCTGGAGCTGGCCGAGGTGACCAGCTCAGGAATGTTCGCCCACACCGCCGACCAACTGATCGGGTGGAGCCTGCGGCGGCAGGAGGCCTTCCTGCCCGGCGACTACGACGGCGCCCGGGTGGCCGACCGCCTTCATGCCTACTGTTACTTTCTGGAAGGCCTGCTGCCGTTCATCGAGCGGCGATACGAGTGCGCCCAGGCTCTGCAAAGCGGCATGCGCCGGGTGGAGGCCTTGCAGGAGGAGACCCGCGACCAGCTGGAGCGCTGCGACGTCATCGCCCAGTTGCTGCGGCTGCGGTTGCTGGCCGACTACATGGGTATCTCAGAGATCGACCTATCCACTGCCAGCCGGGAGGCCGAGAGCCTGCCGGCGTTTCAACTGCACAGCTCTGACCGCCACCTCAGCGGCGCCTTCAGCTTCGGACGGCGCGCCGGGCAGCTGGTGGAGCACGCCAACCCGGTTGCGACCATCTTCTGCTTGCAGGCGCTGCGGATGTGGCAGGACTACCAGAACGGCGAGCTGCGGACCACCTGGCGGGAGCTGATCTGAAGAAAAGGGGCCGCGAATGAACGCGAATGAACGCGAATGCCCGGATCGTATTCGCGTTCATTCGCGTTCATTCGCGGCTTATACATCTTGGCTGATGAACTTGATCGCTCCTACAGTGCCTCATACATTTCCTCCGCCCGCGCCGCGGCGCGCTTCCAACTGAAGCGGGCGAGGGCGGCCTGTCGGGCGTTCTCGCCGATCCGGCGGCGCAACTGGGGATCCGCGATCAACCGCTCCAAGGCGGCCACGAAGGCCTCCGGATCGGAGGCCACCAGGATCTCCTCGCCGTCGCGCAGGCCCAGCCCGGCGCAGCCGGCCGCGGTCGATACCACCGGCCGGCCGCAGGCCAGCGCCTCCATCACCTTGATGTTGGTGCCGGCCGAGACCACTAAAGGTACTACCACGATCTGAGAGCGGGCGTAGCAGGGGGCGATGTCGGCGACGAATCCTTGGAGCTGTATCCGCGGGTCGACGGTCTGGCGCTGCCAGAAGCGGTGGTAGTCCGGACCGGCTACCACCCGGAGACGAACCTGCGGGGATCGCTGCCACAGGCGCGGGAGAATCTCGCGCCGCAGATGCTCGAAGCCCAGCACGTTGGGCAAGTGGCGAAAGGAGCCGACATAGAGCAGCTCCGGAGGCCCGGCCGGCTCCGCGGCGGGGGTGAAGCGTTCGGTGTCGACGCCGTTCGGGACCACCCAGGTGCGTCCGGCCGGGGCGCCGGCGCTGTGGGCCTTGGCCGCTTCATCGCCGCTCATCACCGCCACGGCGTCGTAACGGCCCAGCCAGTGGCTTTCGAAGCGATGCCAAAGCTCGAATTGCCGGCCATCGCCGAGTTGCTCGTAGAGCGAAAAGGTCACATCGTGCTCCACCAACACCGCGGGGGCGCCGGGAAGCGCCTCCCGGTAGCCCGCCATGTGAGTGTATTCTACCTGCAGTATATCTGGTTTGTACTCTTCTCCCGCCTGGCGGATGGCGGCGTCCATGGCCCGGGTCCGGCACTGGGCCACGGCTTCGGGTACGGTGGGGTCGGGCCGGCGGCGCTCGTCGTGGTCGACTACCAGCACCCTCGCGAAGCAGCCGGCCAGCCGGGCGTAGTCGACCTCGTCGTTCCTCTCGCGAAAGGTCACCAGCAGCAGATCGTAGCGCTGGGACAGTTCGCGGGCCAGGTAAAACATCCGCACCGCCCCACCGTGGGTGAGCGGATAAGGCAGGTACGGCGACACCACCAGGATGCGCCGCCGGCCGGGGCGCCACGGCCCCTGGAGCCGGGGCTGGGTGGAGATGCTGCCGCGAAGGCCGGCGAAGTTGCCGGGGACCGGCCGCGGCCGCGGCAACTCCCCCAGCAGCCGACGGCAAAACTCGAACTCCGCGCCGGCGCGGTCCGGGATCATGGGCAGCCGGGTGTGTTCGACGCCCACGCTGTAGGATTTCCAGCCGGCTCGCGCCGCCTTCCAATACAGCAGCAGCCACTGGCAGCGGCGGCTGTGGGCGCGGGGGAATCCACCGAGGCGGGCGAGCTTCTCGCTGTCGACCATCACCACGCCGGCCATCGGGGCCAGCACTGCGGTAGCCTCGCCGGGCTGGAGCTGTCGGAAGGCGGCGCGCGGCAATGTGTCCTTCTGAAACCCGGCTTGGCCGGGCTGGAAGCCGGCGGCGAAGGTGTCGGGCCGCTCAAACAGGGCCTCCAGATCCCGCAGGTCGCCGCCGGGCGCCTCGGGGTCGTCGACGATGAGCTGCCGCTCGCCGCGGCACTCTCCCAGCTCCAGGGGCTGCTGGGGCTCGAGCCAGGGCTGACCGGTGAGGCGCAGCACCAGGTCCAGCACCGTCCAGGCGGCTTTCCAGAAGACTCCCAGGACCAGGTCTTTGACGCTCTCGGCCGCGGTAAGCAGGCCATCGCGCGCCCGGCGCCCCAGGTGAAGCAGCAGGCCGAAGGGCAGTGCCGCGAAGAAGTCGCGGTGCTCGTTCATGACCAGCAGCTTCCACGGGAAGACGAAGAAGGGCGCCGCCTTCAGCCACCCGAAGCCGGCCTCCCCCGTGTAGGTGACCACGTTGAGCGCCACCCAGTGGGGCCATAACGCCCGGGCGGCCGTGAGCGGCAGGGCCGCGCTGGCGGCCACCGAGATCACTCGCTCGCACAACGCCGCCACCGCCGGATCCACCGGTCCGGTGGCCAGAAGCCAGACCGGATACTGTGGCGCCTCGGCCCGGACGTACTCAACGGCCCGCGCGTAGTCCTGCCGGCTGGCCGCGTAGACCGCGATGATTCGATGATCGTGCTTGCCCAGCAGCTTGAGTGACACAGGCATTCTTGCCTGTCCTGAAGGTTTTATTATAATGCGACTCGTGCGTGTGCTCCGGGCGGCGGTTGCGGCGTGCGGGACCTTGGCGGCGACCGACCGCGTGGTGGTGCTCACTTTCGACGACGCCGTCAAGTCGCACCGCACCTTGGTGGCCCCGCTGCTGGCCGAGCTGGGCTTCGGCGCCACCTTCTTCGTCACCCACCGCTGGATGGACGAGCGGGAGAACTTCCTGACCTGGGAGGAGATCGGCGAGATCCACCGGATGGGGTTTGAAATCGGGAATCACAGCTGGACCCACGCTAACTTCGCCGAGCCGCGCCAGGCGTCGCGCCTGGCGGCGGAGCTGGCGCTGGTGGAGAACGAGCTGCGGCGGGTCGGTGTGCCTCGGCCGGTGAGCTTCGCCTACAGCGGCAACGGTTTCGGGCCCGAAGCCGTGGGCCAGCTCCAGGCGCTCGGCTATCGGTTCGCGCGGCGCGGGATGCAGCCGGAGGTTCCCTACGGCCGGATCGAAGCCGGGCCGGCGCTCGACCCGCGCCGTCACCACCCGCTGCTGATACCCACGACCGGCGATGCCTATCCCGGCTGGAGCCTGGAGCATTTCCGGCGCGTGGTCGCCGAGGCCCGCGAGGGGCGCATCGCGGTGTTGCAGTTCCACGGCGTGCCCGACCCGGCGCATCCCTGGGTCGACACGGCCCCGGACCAGTTCCGCCTCTACATGGCGCATCTGAAACAGGAGGGCTACCGGGTCATCGCGGTGCGCGACCTGGAGGCCTTCCTGCCCAAGGGCGAGCCGCCGCGCGATCCGATGCTCCAGGCGCGGCACCCGGCGCCCAAGGACGGCCGCCTGCGCCTGCCGACGGAAATCGAGGCCACCCGGGCGGACCTCGACTACTGGCTGGACAACATGTTTCGGTATCACCGGTATACGCCGGAGGAGGCGGCGCGCGTCGCCGCTCTGCCGGCCGGGCAGCTGAAGATTCCAGACGGATCTCCGCCGGCCACCGGCGCCGTTGTGGTTCGTCCCTACCCCGGCGGCCGCCATCCGCGAATCGGGTTTCTGGAAGGCGCCATTGCCCCGCAGCGCGGGACCAAGGCCAGCGTGTTCCTCCCCTGGGATCCTGCCAGTTACGTAGTGGTGGACCTGCCGGAGGCCATCTTCAGCAACCAGGGGCTCCTCTACCTGGCCCACACCCACATCCCGACCATCTGGGACGCCAAGAACGTTTGGCTCGAGAATATCGACTGGGCGCGCACCCCCAGCGGCGGCTTGCGCTCCGAGCGCGAGCTGCCCAACGGCATCCGGTTCGGGGCCTCCGTCGAAGCCGGGTCCGGTGACGTGACGCTGGAACTCTGGATCCGCAACGGGACCAAGGAGCCACTGACGCGCTTGCGCGCCCAGGTCTGCGTAATGCTCAAAGGGGCGCCGGAGTTCAACCGCCAGACGGCCGACAACAAGCTTTTCGACAGCCCGGTGGCGGGCGGGCGCGCCGGCGCCCGGTCGATCCTCACCCGCTGGGACCGCTGCGACCGCGTCTGGGGCAACCCCCAAGTGCCCTGCTTCCACTCTGACCCGGCGTTTCCCGACTGCCCGCCCGGCCAGACTGTCCGCGCCCGGGGCCGTTTGTGGTTTGAGTAGCGAGGCTCGCGCGGCGCGGTCACGGGGCTAAGGTCAAGAAGGGGCCGCGAATGAACGCAAATGAACGCGAATGCCCGAATCGTATTCGCGTTGATTCGCGTTCATTCGCGGCTTTAGCCTGGCTCAGTGGGTCATCGAATAGATGAGGTAGTTGATCCCGTAGCGGTAGGCGAGCGCCGTCATGGCCTCCGGGTAATACGGGACATCGGCGAACTCCCAGGCGTCGGCCATATCGGTGTTGAAGTTCACGGCGACGACCATGCGGTTCTTGTCGTCATACATGGCCAGCCACGCCGGGGTCGTGCCCTCGGGCTGGACGATCTGGACCGTTCCGCCCGAGCCGCGCCAGAGATGGCGAGAACCGGGGATGAAGGTCCGGTCCTTCTCCCGGATGTTGTAGAGAACGCTCATCACGGCCTGCGACTCCGCGAGGTGGGTGATGGGCTGGTTCGGCAAGACCCGGTTCATGGTCTGGCGGAACACCTCCCACTGCTCCGGCCCCCAAAAATCATCCACCACCAGGAACCCGCCCCTCAGAAGGTACTCCCTCAGCCGCGACGTTTCGGCATCGCTCAAGCCCCACCAGCCCGTCTGGGTGGCGTAGATCCAGGGATAATCAAACAGCCGATCATCGGTCAGGCGCAGGTGGCGCGGATCTCCCACCTCGATCCTGGTCAGCCGCTGGACGCCGGCGGAGAAGTGATTGTCGGCGGCAGGCCAATCCACCAGCCACCAGCCGGTCCCGATTCCATCTCGAGACGCATAGCCCCATCCGCGATGGTACTGAGGCAGGTCGGTGTATTCGACGCGAAGAAAATGGAACTCGCCATCGCGAGGCGCCGCGGGAGTCTCGTAGACCTCCGGCGACCGAAAGGGATCCCTCCGCCCGCCCCTTTGAGCCAGCCCCGCGATCGCGATCCCGAACAGCGCCGCCAGAGCAACGCTCACGCGCCAGCACCTGCCGTCCATCACCGGCTCCACTCCATCATTGTAGCCCGTGTTCCGGCGCGGCGGGGCGGCGGCTCAGGGCCGGGTTGGCCTACGGCCACTCCGGCCCGGGCTGTGGGCTGTGGATCGTGGGCTTGGGCGGGGCCGGTAACACAGGCATTCCTGCCTGTCAGGGCAGCCAAGGGTGAAATGTCCAAACTCGAGCAGCCGGATTTTCGTCCGGCCCTGACGCTGGCTGCCGACGGGAGTCCGCCCCACCCGGTAACCTGGTCGCGCTAGGTCACTGGTCCGAGGCATGTTAGGGTCTGTCACGAAATAAGTGAGTCATAGGCAGAGGTGGCGCAGGCACTCGTGCCTGCCGCCTCGCCATTCGTGTCGAGGCGTCTACTTGCCGGCAGGCAAGGGTCGCCGGCGGATTGGAGCGCATGGCCGCTCTGCCACTCCAAGCCGGCCTTGTCATTCCGAGCGCAGCGAGGAATCTGCTGTGCTTGCGCGGCCGGGACAGCAGATCCCTCGCTGCGCTCGGAATGACGGCTGCCGGCGGGCATCAGTTTGTCGACTCATTCATAGCGGAGCGCGACGATGGGATCGACCCGGGTGGCCCGGCGCGCCGGGAGGTAGGCGGCCCCCACGGCAACCAGCGCCAGGAACACAGCTGCGAAGGCGTACACCAAGGGGTCCCAGGACTTCAGCCCATAGAGTATCGTCTGAATCAAGGTGCCTGCGGCCGCCGCCGAGCCGAGGCCAACCGCCGTTCCGATGACGAGCATCAGCGCGACTTCGCGCACCACCAAGCCGCGCACGTGGCCTGAGTCCGCGCCCAGCGCCATGCGGATGCCGATCTCGCGCGTCCTCCGCGCCACGTTGTACGCCAGCACGCCGTATAAGCCGATGGCCGCGAGCAAGGTGGCGAGACCGGCGAAGGTGCCGGTCAGAGCGGACAGAATGCGCTCGCCGAAGACGTTTTCGTCAATCTGCTGCTGCATCGTCTTCAGGTCGCGAATCGGCAGATTGGGATCGAGCGCCGCCACTTCGCGCCGGATGAGCGGCGCGATGCTTTCCGAGGCGACGGCCGTGCGGACGTAGAAGTTCAGGCCTCCCTGCCGGCGGCTCTGCGCATTGGGAGTGTAGAAGACGCGTCGCGGGGCCTCCCGCATGTCGCTGTACTTGAAGTCCTTCACGACACCGACGATCTCGGTATCGAGCGGAGTGCTGCCGCCAGATCCTCGCCGCATGCGGCGTCCGAGAGGGTTTTGGTTCGGCAGGAAGTATCCCGCGAACGCTTCGTTCACGATAGCCACTTTGGGCGCCGTCAGGCCATCGGCCCGCCTGAATTCGCGGCCGGCGACGAGCGCCACTCCTATGGTGCGGAAGTAATCGGGGTCGATCTCGTTCACGAAGGAGTTGGAGGCCCCGCCGACTTGGGGCACGAAGCCTTCTACCGTGATGGAGGTGCTGGAGTTGCTGCCGGCGATGGCCGGGACGCGCGCCGCCGACACCAGCTTGACGCCGGGAATCGCCGAGAGCCGGCCGGCGAGCTGTTCGTAGAACTGGATGACTCGCTCGTCGGTGTACCGGTTGAGCTTCGGCGCGAGCGAGAAAGTCAGGAGGTGATCGACTTGAATGCCCAGTTCGATCCGCGAGAGGTTGACGAGCGAGCGGGAGAACAGGCCCGCCGTCACAAGCAGCAGCAGCGAGAGCGCGATCTGAACCGTCACCAGCGACTTGCGGAAGAAGTTGGCCGATCCCGCGGAGGTAGTTTGCCCGGCCTGGTCTTTCAGAGTGGAGGCGACGTCCGCCTTCGACCCCCGGAGCGCCGGAAAAATCCCGAACAGGATTCCCGTGACCAGCGACAAGCCGAGGCAGAACAAAAGTACTCGCGCGTGCAGTTCCGTGGTCAAAAAGCCAGCGGTGCCGGCCCACACCGGGATGGCAGTCAGGGTGACACGCAGAGTCCAGTAAGCGACCGCGATGCCCAGGAGGCCGCCGGCGATCGCCAGGGCGCACGATTCCCCCAGAAGGTGGCGGATGAGCTGCAAACGCGACGCGCCCATCGCCAGCCGGACTGCTACTTCCCTGGTGCGCGCCGCAGCGCGCCCTAACTGGAGATTCGCCACGTTCGCGCAGGCGATTACCAGCACCAGCAGCGTCATGCCCATCAGCAACAACACCGGCGTGCGACTCTGCTGGCGCAGGCCGCCACGCCCGTGCTGGCCAGGCTTCAGGATGAGCTTTTTGGCGCGGAAGCGCTCCAGAAAGTCCTTGCTCGGTTGTTTGAGCAGCTTGGTGTCTTCCTCGAGCTGCGCCCGGTAGAGAACGTTCATCGCCGCTTGGGCCTGTTCGCGCCTTACGCCCGGCTTCAGGCGGCCGAACATCGGGAGCCAGGCATTCAGCCGGTCGCCGAAGGCGTCCCAGTCGGGAGTCATCTCCCGCTTCATGGTGAGAGGGACGAAGATGTCCGGCGCGCCGCCCAGGCGCTCGCCGAGGAATCCTTTCTGCGCCACGCCAACGATGGTCATCGGGTAGCCGTTGACCGCCATCGTCTGGTTGAGCATGGAGACATCGGCGCCCAACCGCGAGGTCCAGTAGCCGTGGCTGAGGACAACCACCGGATGGCCGCCCGGCGTGCGGTCGTCGGCTTCGGTGAAAAGGCGGCCGATCGCGGTGCTGACACCCAGCACCTGGAAGTAATTCCCGGAGACCAGGTGCGCGCGCCCCGGTAACGCCTGACTGTTGTAGGAGATGCTGGCGCCGGCGGAACTCGCGCCGGCAATCCCGGTGAAGGACCCCTGCTGCTTCCGGAGGTCGCGGAACATCGGGTAGCTGAAGGAAGGTTGATCTGCTTCGTCGGTCGAGACGCTGCCCTGCAACGGTCCGGGGTGATAGAAGAAAACCAGCTCGTGCGGGTCTTTGACCGGGAGCGTCCGCAGCAGGAGTCCATCGAGGACCGAGAAGATGGCCGTGTTCGCGCCGATACCCAAGGCGAGCGACAGAATCGCGGTGGCCGTGAACAGGGGGGCTCGCGCCAACCCGCGCAAAATCAAGCGAAGATTCGCCATGACTTCTGACCGTCATTATAGTCCCTGGCGGCGCATCGGGGCAGGACCCCGCTCCGGCGACTCGAAGCCCCATGGAGTAGACTGAGGGGCATGACCCCAACGCGCTGCTTGCTGCCGGTACTGGCCACCCTGTTTGTGGCGAGCCCTTTGGCCCGCGCCGCCGAGGGGAAGGCCTGGGCGACGCCGACGTTCGAGTGTCTGGGGTTGTACTATGACCGGGCTATGGCGCAGGGCGGGTGCCGGGTGCAGTATCGGATGGCGGGCGCAACGGAATGGCGCCCGGGCTATCCGCTGGTCTACGACCAGCGGGAGCGGCAGTACCGGGGATCCTTGGTCGGCCTGAAGCCGAACACCCGGTATCACATTCGACTCGAGGCGGACGGGGAGCACTTGGAATTCCAGGGCCGGACGCGCAGTGAGGAGTTTCTCATTGGCAAAACGACCTTGCTGCCAGGCGGGAGTACGGATAAGACCTTGTACATCCGCGAGGGGGGGACCGAGAAGGGGTGGCACCTCGTGACACCGGCCCCAGGGACGAAGTTCATCAGCGATGTGTTCAATCTCGCCGACAACAATGTGGTCGTGGAAGCCGACTACGTCATCCTCCGCGGCTTGGAGCTGAAGAACGCGGGCATCCACGGGGTGCTGATTCGGAGCGGGGTGCAGCACGTCGTGGTGGAGGACAGCCACATCACAGGATGGGGACGAAGCGGCGGGGCGCGCGTGTGGGGCGTGTTCGGCGGATCCGACAGCGGCATCTATGCCGAGAACGACGCCGGCCACCTGGTTCTCCAGCGCAATCTGATCGAGTACCCGCGCAGCGGGGCCAATGACTGGGAAAGCGGGCATCCTTCCGGGCCGCAGGCGGTGTCGCTCATCAACTCGCGGGGCGGCAACATCATCCGATACAACACCATCCGGTCCACCGACGATCACGGATTCAACGACGGGATCGGCGGCGGCAGCAACTACAGCTTCCAGGGAAGTCCGAATCGCGACTCGGATATTTACGGCAACATCGTCTCGAACTGCTGGGATGACGCCATCGAGAGCGAGGGCGCCAACAGGAACGTGCGGATCTGGAGCAACTACCTCCACCACACCTTCGTGCACCTGGCGACGGCCGCCACTTCGATCGGTCCGCTCTACGTTTTCCGCAACGTCTTCGGGCTGAGCCGTATTTCCCACCAGGACCATTCCGGCGGCATGATGATCAAGACCGGAATGAACTATGTCACTGTCGATGGGGAGCGCGTGAGCACCGGCCTGGGTTATCGGTTCATCTTTCACAATACGGCGCTGCAGCCCAATGGGGCGCTGGACGTATTCAGCAGCCATGAACTGCACAATGCCGTGAGCCGCAACAACATCTTCTATTCCCGCGGGCGCGCTTATTCCCAGGATCGCGGGGCGCCGCCCAATGATTTCCAGAATGATCTGACGGGGGGGTTCCTGGGAGGCGGCTTTGTCCAGTCGATGTTTCTGCCGAGCGAGCGGCTGGAGTGGTATTTAGCGTCAACGATGAACCGGATACAGTGGGGACGGGTAGAATACAGCCGCGGCGGGCGGGACTTCGCGATCACCGACCCGATGGTGGCGGTGAAGAATCCGGCGATCGACGCAGGGATTCGCCTGCCGGGATTCAACGACGAATACAGCGGCGCGGCGCCTGACATCGGGGCGTTCGAGAACGGCCTGGCGCCGCTCCGTTTCGGCCGGGAAATGGCGCCGGGATTCGCGCGAGCGCCGTGGGAGCTGTATTAGGGGCGGCTCGCCATCCGCCTCCCCTGCGCCGCCCGCTCTTCCTCTTGCAGTTGCCGCGCCCGCGCAAACTCTTGCTCGGCTCTCCCCTTCTGACCCAGCTGCTGGAAGGCGCGCCCGAGCTGGAAGTGCGCCAGCGGATACGCCGGCCGGATAGCCAGCGACTTCTCCAGCAGCGGCGCTGCCTCTTCCGCGCGCTGGGTATCAATGAGGAGCTTGGCCAGTTGGAAGGGCGCCGTCGGCGAGCCGGGGGCCAGCTCCAGGGCCCCGCGGAAATCGCGCTCTGCGGCCGCCAGGTCCTGGCGGGCTGCCCGGGCGATGCCCCGGAAGTACAGGGCTTCGGCGTCCTTCGGGTTGCGCGCCAGCTCCGCCGACAGGGCCGCCGCCGCCCGGTCGAACTCGGCGAGCTTGAGGTGGGCCAGGCCCAAGTGGTACTGGAGGCGGGGGAAGTCCGGGCGCAGCTTCTCGACCCGCCCAAGGGCCTCCAGCGCCAGCGGGGCGCGGTCCTGGTCGAGGTATTGGCGGGCGCGGGCAAACTCGGCCTCGGCGGAGGCCTCCAACAGAGCCGCCAGCAGCATCCAGGCGGCCGTCATGGCAGGTCCCAGTAGCGGCCCGCGGCCAGGCCGGCGCGCTCCCGGATCTCCCCGGACGGAAGCCGGATGGTCACCCGGTCGGCGCGGGCCGCCGCTCCCAGGCCGAAGTGCAACCGGGGATCGTTTGACGAGAGGTAGCTGGCGGCGCTCTTGACCTCGGCAACCTGCCGGCGGCCCCCGGCAAGGATGGTCACGCGCGACCCGACCGGCAGACCCCGGAAACCGATCCAGCGGCCGCGATTGCCGCCGTCGTTGCGCAACAGGGTTGGCGCCGCATCGATGTTGTTGACCAGGATGTCGATGTCGCCGTCATTGTCGTAGTCGCCGAAGGCCGCGCCGCGGCCGGTCCAGGGACGGTCGAGCGCTGCGCCGGAGCGGGCCGCCCACTCCTCGAACCGCCCGTTCCGCAGGTTGTAGTGCAGCAGGTGGCGCTGGGCATAGCTAGTGCCCAGAGAGGCTCCCTCCACCTCCGGGTAGACGTGCCCGTTGGCCACGAACAGGTCCTTCCAGCCGTCGTGATCGAAATCGGCGAACCCTACGCCCCAGCCGAGCAGCAGGAAGGAGGGCGGCCCGATCCCCGAGGGCATGGTGGCGTCGCGGAACTGGCCTCCGCCCAGGTTGCGGTACAGTTCGTTGGTGTCGCGCTCGAAGTTGGTGACCACCAGGTCGAGGCGGCCGTCATTGTCGTAGTCGGCGGCGTCGACCCCCATGGAGGCCTGCTCCAGCCCGTCGTCGTTGTAAGCCACCCCGGCGGTGGTGGCGATCTCGGCGAAGGTCCCGTCGCGGTTGTTGCGGTACAGGTAGTTGGCGGTGGAGTCATTGGCCACGTACAGGTCGGGCCAGCCGTCGTCGTCGAAGTCGGCCGCCACCACCCCCAGGCCGTAGTAGCGCCAGCGGGAATCGACCAGGCCGGCCTGTTCGGTGACCTCCCGGAAGCGGCCGCCTCCCTCGTTGTGATACAGAGAATCCACGGCGCCAGAGAGGCCGCGGGGGCCGCAGAAGACGTCCAGGCCCTTGTACCAGCATGCCGGATTCCGGCGCGGCGGGTCGGCCGGGTCGAACTCCACGTAGCGAGCGATATAGAGGTCGAGCTTTCCGTCGCGGTCGTAGTCGAAGAAGGCCGCCCCGGTATCGAAGCCGGAGCTGGAAAACTCCGCCTGCCGGAACCGTCCCGCGTCATTGAGGAAGAGGAAGCTGCGGCCAAAGCCGGTGACCAGCACGTCGGGCCAGCCGTTGCCATCGGCGTCGGCCACCGCGACGCCCATACCCCAGCCGGAGGCCGCCAGGCCCGCCGCCTGGGTGGCGTCGTGGAAAACGTTCCGGCCGTCGTTGCGATAGAGGGCGGCCACCGGATCGCCCCGGCCCTGGCGAATCTTCTCCAGCGTCGAACCTCGCACCAGGATAATGTCGAGGTGGCCGTCGCGGTCGTAGTCCAGGAAGGCGCAGCCGCCGCCGACGGATTCAATCACGAAATCCTTGGCGGGCGAGCCCTGGGTGTTGCGGAAGCCGGACAGGCCGGCGGCGGCGGTGACATCGGTGAAGATGGGCCTGGCTGGTCCGCCGCCCGGGGCCAAGGCGGCCGCCCCGGCCAGGACCCCAAGCGGTAGAATCAGCAATTCGCCACGCACCTACCAAGAGAGGCTACCACGGGAGTCCGCCAGTTCCCGGTCACGGCGTTTCAAAAAAAAGTTCTTCGGGCTAGGTGACTGGTCCGATGGGTGTTGGCGGGGAGGGGCGCCAGCCGTGCCAGGGGAAACTGTGGCGGTCGCCGTTACAATGAAAGTAAGGGGGGCCGGCCAGCGGCAAGGGGGTGACGCCGCGGCGGCGCAATTTCACATGCCATCGAAAACGAATACCGGCGGGACGCCGGATCCCGCGAAGCTGGAGGCGCACCCGGCGGCGGAGCTGTTTCCGCTGATAGAGGGCGCGGAGTTTCAGGAGCTGGTGGAAGACATTCGAGCGAACGGGCTGCGAACGCCCATCCTGCTCCATCCCGACGAGCGGGTGCTCGACGGGCGGAACCGCCTGCGGGCGTGCCTGGCGGCGGGAGTCGAGCCGCGCTTCGAGACGTGGGACGGGAACGGCTCGCCGTTCGAGCTGGTGGTGTCGCTGAATCTGCGGCGGCGCCATTTGAATGAGAGCCAGCGGGCGATGCTGGCGGCACGGATCAAGGACACCTTGGCCGAAGAGGCCCGCAAAACCCGCACCGAGCCGGGGACCAATTGGTCCCCCGGAAAAGCTGTTGAAAAGGCAGCACTTCTGATGAACATCTCGCCAATGTCCGTCAAACGCGCCGCACGGGTTCTGCGCAGCGGTGATCAGCGGCTCATCCTGCTGGTCCGGTCCGGTGAGCTGCCCGTGTCGGCCGCCGCCGAGAAGCTCCAGGAAAAGCTCCCGCCGCCGGCCGTTACCGCCGACGCGGGACCAATCCGCTTCCCGATTCTGCACGCCGAGCCGCGCTGGGAACGCCAGAAGTTCGAGAAGCTGGCGGCTCTGGAGCTGAGCGCAGTCGCCGCTGAGGACGCCGTGCTGTTTCTGCGGGCGCCGGACCGGGCGCTGTCCGAGGCGATGAAACTCCTCGAGCGGTGGGGGTTTCATTATGAAGCGTCGATCGTCGTGGGACGCGCGGCCCACCCCGGCCGCTACACAAGATTGCAGCACGACCTGCTGCTGATCGCGACGCGCGGCCGCCCGCCCGCGCCCGCCAAAACTCCCGGCTCGCTAGCCGCCGCCGGAGAACGGATCGAGATCGAGGCGATCGTCGAAGCCATGTTTCCCGGCCTGCCCAGGGTGGATGCGCTGGCCGCCCGCGCCAGGCGCTTAAGGTAGGCGCAAGAATAAGTTCCCATTTTCGGAGCGGCCACCAGCCGTGGCGCAGACTCTTAGTCTGCCGCGCCGAGACTCTTCTCGGCGCTTGGAATACCCCCCCAGTGGGACTCGACACGAGTGTCGAGTCGGCAGACACGAGTGTCTGCGCCACGCATCTGCACACGCCGGGACGGTCCTTAAACTGCATAGTTATTCTTGCGCGGTCCCTTAAGGTAGGCGCCTGCCCCCCACCCGCGCCCGCCTCCGCGCCGCAGGCGGATCCGGGTGAGCGCCCGATGCGGATTTCAAGTCCTCTTGGCTATGATTAGTGGTTTGCCACGCACTCACCAAGAGAGGCTACCATGCCGGACTTTGATTTGACACCGCGACTGGTGCCGCGGGTAGAGACCAAGTACCGCCGCATCGTGACGAAGATTCCGGCGCCGGAGTCGCTGCCCATTCTGGAGCGCCTGTTCCGCGACGAGCCGCTGGCCATGCAGGGCCAGCCGCCGGTGGTGTGGGACCGGGCCGAGGGCGTCTCGGTGTATGACGCCTGGGGCAACCGCTGGCTCGACTGGTCGAGCGGGGTCCTGGTGGCCAACGCCGGCCACGGCCGCCGCGAGATCGCCGAGGCCATCCGGGCGCAGGTGGACCATGGACTGCTGACCAACTACTGTTTTCCAAGCGAACTGCGGGCCCGGCTGGTGGAGCGGCTGGCGTCGCTGCTGCCCGCCCCGCTCAAGAAGATCTTCCTGCTGACTACGGGAGCCGAGACGGTGGAGTGCGCCATCAAGCTCTGCCGCACCTGGGGCCTCAAAGCCGGCGGCGCTGAAAAGGTCGTGATCGTTTCCTTCCACAACGCCTTCCACGGGCGGACGCTGGGCTCGCTGCAGGCCGGCGGCATCCCGTCGCTCAAGACCTGGATCGGGAACCTGGACCCCGGGTTCGTCCAGTTGCCGTTCCCGGATGGTTACCGCTCCAGGGATACCTCCTTCGCCGGCTTTGAGCGTTCGCTCGAGCAGCAGGGCGTCGGCCCGGAGCGAGTGGCCGGCGTGATTCTCGAGACCTACCAGGGCGGGGATGCCGCTTTCGCCCCGCCGGAGTACATGCAGCAGCTCCGCCGCTGGTGCGACCGGCACGAGGCGCTGCTGGTGTGCGACGAGGTGCAGGCCGGCTTCGGCCGCACCGGGACATTCTGGGGCTTCGAGCACTACGGCATGGTCCCCGACCTGGCCTGCCTCGGCAAAGGTATCACCAGTAGCCTGCCGCTCTCGGCGGTGGCCGGCTCGCCCCAGGTGATGGACCTGCATCCCAAAGGCAGCATGACCTCCACCCACACCGGCAACCCGGTCTGCTGCGCCGCCGCCCTGGCCAATATCGAGCTGATCGTTCAGGAGGACCTGGCCGGCAACGCCCGGCGCGTGGGCGAGGCCTTGCACGCCGCTCTGCGGGCGTTGGAGCCCGCATTCCCGCAGATCGGCGCGGTGTTGGGCAAGGGCCTGGTGGCCGGCCTTCCGCTCATCGATCCCGAAACCGGCGACCCGGATTCGCCGCTGGCCTACGACACCGTCAGACGTGGCTACGAAAAGGGCCTGCTGATGTTCAACCCGGTGGGCTTTGGCGGCGCGACGGTGAAGATCGCCCCGCCGCTGGTGACCACCGAAGAGGCGGCGCTCGAAGGAGTGGCGGTGCTGCGCGAAGCCCTGGCCGAGGCCGTGGCGGCGAAGCCGAAACCCGTCCAGGAGGCCGTCAGCCGATGACCCCGGCCCAGGTGACCATGGTCGGGGGCGGCATGATCGCCCACGATCAGTTGCTGCCTTCGCTCTATCATATGCAGCGCCAGGGGCTGATCGGCGAGATTGCGGTGTGCGCCGCCCATGGCCGCACGCTGCAGGCCCTGGCCAACGCCGAGGCCATCCAGCGGGCCTTTCCGGGTCAAAGTTTTCGGGCCTGGCCGGACCTGGGCGGCGACCTCGACCGGGCCCAGCCGGAGCTCTACCGCGAGGCCATTGGGGCGCTGGCGCCCGGCAACATCGTAGTGGTGGCGGCGCCCGACCAGCTCCACTATGAAGTGATCATGACGGCCCTGCGCGGCAACCAGCATGTTTGTTCCGTGAAGCCCCTGGTCCTGATGGCCCGCCAGTCGCTCGAGATCGAGCGGGAGGCATACGCGCGGGGCCTGGTGGTGGGCATCGAATACCACAAGCGCTTCGACGACCGCAGCCTGATGGCCCGGCGCCGCTACCGCGCGGGGTGGTTCGGGGAATTCCGCCTGGGAACGGCCTGCCTGCTCGAAAAGTGGTATTACCGCCACTCCAACTTCCAAAACTGGTGCACCACCGAGCACTCCGACGCCTTCACCTACATCGGGTGCCACTACGTCGACCTGGTGGCTTTCATCACCGGCCTGGAGCCGGCGGCCGTGAGCGTCTATGGCATTCGCGACCGCTATCCCAACGGGAACCAGGGGTTCCTGTGGACCGACGGCCGCGTGATCTGGTCCAACGGGGCGTGCCTGAACGTGCAGAACGCCCTGGGCTTCCCGGACGCCGCCCCCGGCACCAATACCCAGGGCCTGACCCTGTATTGCTCGGGCAACGGCAACGGAGCCCTGCTGGCGCATTCGGATCAATACCGTGGTCTCAAATATTCCTATACCCGGAAATCCGACGACCCCGGGGCCACCCAGTACGCCGAGCCCAGCCCTGATTATTTTCAGTATGTAGATCTGGGCGGCCCCGGGCTGGTCCCGGTCGGCTACGGCTACCGGTCCGTGGAGTTTATCGTGAAAGCCTGCCTTCGGGCCCGGGCCGAGCCGGACCTGGCGAAGCGCCAGCAGATCCTGAAGGAGTACGACGACGCCGGCGTGATGGCGACGCCCGCCAACAGCCGCTACAACGAGGCCGTGATCGAAGCGGCGCGGGAGTCGATCTTGAACGGAGGCCGGGAGGTGGCGGTCCGGCGGTGAGGAAATGCGCGCCGATCCGGGCGAGCCTGTCGCTGGCGGCCGGTCCGGCGTATGCCTACAGTACGGACACCCGCGACCAGATCCGGCAGACCATCATCGTAGGGGCCTCGGCGGTTGCGGCGCACCTAGCGCACGGCGATCATGGACTACAGGATGCGAAACCCGCGAGCCGTCCCACCCACGCTCTTGAAACATCTTCATCCGAAAACGTTCAAGATCATGCTGTGTTGGAAACAGCCTCGCCCTTCAGGATCATTCTGTATTGGAAAAGACTGCGGCTTTACAATTCGGGGGCCGCGGGCGTACAATGTGGCTCCACCTGTTGGAGGCCGTGGGGCGTCGCTCTCACTCATGACGCAGGACCGCCAGGACCGAGCTGATTCACCGGATCAACCGACAGAAAGCGGAACCAGGAGCGAAGCTCGCGGCCCGGTCCCTCCCTACGTTCCACAGAGTGGCGCCTTCTCCGCCGGCGAACTCGTGGCCGGCCGCTACAGAATTGTCCGGCTCATCGGTCGGGGTGGAATGGGGGAAGTCTACGAAGCGCAGGACCTGGAGCTGGCGGTCCCGGTGGCTCTTAAGTGTCTGCCTTCACCGGCCGCCGCTGACGAGTCTTCGGCCAGCGGGTCCGCGGCCCGGTTCAAAACTGAGATCCAGCTCGCCAGAAGAGTCACGCACCCCAATGTCTGCCGGATCTTCGATATTGGCCGTCATCGCACGCCTCGAGGAGAGCAGATTCTGTTCCTCACCATGGAACTCCTCGGCGGCGAGACCCTGGCTGACCGTCTCGGCCGGGCAGGACCGATGTCGACCGTCGAGGCGCTTCCCGTCGTGCAACAAATGGCGGAGGCCCTGAGCGCCGCCCATCGAGCGGACATCATTCACCGCGATTTCAAAAGCTCGAATGTGATGCTGGCGCCCTCCGGCGAGGGACCCACCCGCGTAGTGGTCACGGATTTTGGGCTAGCCCACAGTCTTACCAGGCCGGAAGGGGATGGCCCGCCACTCACGCTGGCTGGACAAATCGTGGGAACGCCCGCCTACATGGCGCCGGAGCAGTTGACCGGTGGCGAAGTCACAGCCACAACGGACATCTACGCTCTGGGTGTGGTGATGTACGAAATGGTCACGGGCACGCGGCCATTCCCGTCGGCATCGTTCAATGCCGCGTTGAGGCGCTTACAGGAACCGGCGCCCTCCCCGCGTACCCATAACCGCGATCTCGACCTGGCATGGGAGGCCGCCATACTGCGGTGCCTGGAGCGCAACCCCGCAGACCGCTTCGCGAGCGCGGAAGAGGTCGTCCCGGCCCTTGGCGGCGGTCTCACCAGCGCGCCGCCGAAGAAAGTTGCGCGGCGTCTCGACAGGCGCGCGGCCCTGGTGCTCCTGAGTCTGGCGGTGGCGGTGTTGGTGGTGGCGGGGGTTCTGCTTCGCCACCGCATCTGGAGTCGGCCCCCTGGGGTTCCCTCGGAAAAACATATCGCGGTGCTGCCATTCACGAACATCGGCAGCGACCCGGCCAACCAGGCGTTTTGCGAAGGCGTGATAGAAACACTTACCAGCAAGCTTTCTCAGCTCGAGCAATTCCAGAAGTCGTTCTGGGTGGTGCCTTCGAGCGAGGCACGCCAGGCCAGGAACCCCGGCGAGGCGCATCGAGTCCTGGGGGTCACTCTGGTTGTGACCGGCAGCATCCAGCGCCTGGGGAGTGAGGTTCGCCTGATTGCGAACCTGATTGATGCCGGCAGCCGCAAGCAGCTGGCCTCCCGTACCATTGACGCCGGTGTTTCGGAACTGGCGGTATTGCAGGATCGGGTCTGGGAGCGTGTGGCGGATATGCTGGAACTCCAATTGCAGCCGGAAGCAAAACGCACCCTGGCTGCCGGAGGCACCAGGACGCCGGGCGCCTACGAGTATTACGAGCAGGGTCTCGGTTACATGAGGCGCGCCGACCTGGCCAACACCGACCGCGCCATCGAGCTGTTTGAGAAGGCTCTGGAGAAGGATCCTTTGTATGCGCTGGCCTATGCCGGCCTGGGTGAAGCCTACTCCAACAAGTACCAGCTCACGAAGGATCCTCACTTGGTAGAACTGGCCAGCAGGAGCGGCCAGCGGGCCGTGGAGCTGAACGACAAGCTTGCTCCGGTGCATTTTACGGTTGGCCAGATTCACTACCGAACGGGTCATTATCCGGAGGCCATTCGGGAGTTCCGTCGAACACTCGAAATCGACCCCGCCTCGGTGAACGCCTACCTCTGGCTGGGCAGGGTCTACGATGATCAGGGGAAGCCCCAGGAGGCCGAGAACAGCTACAAGACGGCGGTCAACCTGCGTCCGAGCTACTGGCAGGCGTACAGCGGCCTCGGATACTTCTACTACCGTCACGGCCAGTTCGAGAAAGCCGTGCCTCAGTTCCTCACCATGATCAGCCTGGCCCCGGACAATTCCTCGGGGTACGGCAATCTGGGAGGCGTCTATCTGCAAATGGGCCGCTACGACGAGGCGGTCACCACCCTGAAGAAAGCGATCGAACTCAAGGGAACGGCCACGGCTTTTTCCAACTTGGGCTCCGTCTACTTATTTCAGGGCCGCTACGCCGAGGCCGTGCCCATGATGGAAGAAGCGGTCAAACAAGGGCCGAAATTCCATCAGTTCTGGCGAAATCTGGGCGACGCGTATCGCGGGACGCCCGGGCTGGCCGCGAAGGCGCCCCAGGCGTATCGTCGCGCTCTCGAGCTGGCGGAAGCCCAACTGGAGGTCAAACCGGATGATCCCCGGACCCTCAGCAGCGCCGGGCTATACTACGCGAAACTCGAGGACAACAAGAAAGCCCAGGCTCTGAACTCGAGGGCGCTCCAACTCGCTCCTCAGGATACCGAGGTTATCTTCAAATCTGCGCTGATCCACGAGTTGACAGGGGATCGCAAGCGCGCTCTGAGGGCTGTCGCAGAGGCCCGGAAGGGCGGGTATTCGATGGAACAGATCGAAAAGGAACCGGAACTCGCGCGGCTGCGTGAAGATGCCGAGTACCGCGCGTGGTTCCAGCATCGCTGATCGAAACCGAACAGGAGAGTGACATATGCACCCCAAGAGATACGCGAAGTTGATCAAGCTGACAGTGGTGTTCGGCGGGTTTGTCGTGCCTGCCGCCGCTCAGGGACCCGCTTCCTGCACCGGCAAGTTCTCGCAGACCGTTACCATTACCATCTCTTCAGCCGGCAGCACCGCCAACGCGAACCCTGATCGCGCCTGCGTGGCGCGGGGCGGCGCCGTCAACTGGACCGCCAAAGACGGGGACAGCTGGATGGCCGAGTTTGCCTCCGCGAACGCTTCCCCTCTAGCTGGCGGCGCCGCACGCCGCCAGGGCAAGGTTGGGGCAACCGACGGTGGCACGGTAAAGCCTTGTGCCAAGAACAGTCCTTTCTTTAATGCCGCCGCTGGTGGATGTCTCTACAAGTTCAAGGCCACCCACGTGAGAGGGAGCCAGAAGGCCGAGGTGGATCCGGACGTGATCGTGGAGCCGTAAACGGCAGCATCAGGACCGGCCAGGCAGGAATGCCTGGCCTACTCTCGAAGGAACTCTCGGATGTAGTGATTGATGAGATCCGGCTTCTCGTGAATCACCCAGTGGGTGGCATCGGGAATGCGCTGGATCTTGAGGTTCGGGACGAAGGCGTCGAGGCCTTCGAGGTTGCCGAGCAGCAGGGCGGTGTCCTTCTCGCCCCAAATCACCAGGGTCGGGACCCGGACGGTGAGGGACTTCAGATCCGGGGCGAAGCTGGGCGGCGCGCTGTCACCGGAGGTCGGGGGGCCGACCCGGGCGGCGCGGTAGTAGTTGAGGCCCCCGGTCAGGGCGCCGGGCTGCGACCAGGCCTCCACATAGGCTTTGCGATCCTGTTCCGTCACATAGCCCTGCTCCAGGCCGCGTCCCAGCACGGCCTTCACCAGCGCCTCGTAATTGTTGGCCGAAAGGGTCTCTTCAGCCTTCGGGCCGCGGAACATCAGCATGTACTGGCTGGCCTTCTGCTGGGCGGGGTTCTCGCGCAGCTCGCGCTGGAAGACGCCCGGGTGGGGAGCATTGATGATGACGAGCTTCTCGACCAGCGCCGGGTGCTGGATGGCGAAGGCCCAGGCCACGGCGCCGCCCCAGTCGTGTCCTACCAGGATGCAGCTCTTGTGACCCAGGCGCTCGATGAGCAGCCGCAGGTCCTCGACCAGGTGGCGCACCTGGTACTGCTCGACCTCGGCGGGCTTCGAGGAGAGGTTGTAGCCGCGCAGGTCGGGCGCCACCGCGTGGTAGTCGCGGCCGAAGTGATCGAGCTGCTTGCGCCACTCGTACCAGAACTCCGGAAAGCCATGGACGAACAGGAGGAGCTTACCGCGGCCGGCCGAGGCGTAGTGGAGCTTGATGCCGTTGGCCAGCTCGGCGTAGTCGCGCTTCAGTTCCGCCCCGAACGCCGCCGAAACGCCGAGGCACAGGAAGGCAAGCAGCAGAGTTTTCATTGGACCGTCACCCAGTAAGGAGCGATCTTCAGCATACCTCCCCGGAGCAGGGAGCGCCAGGGTGTGGCGGCCCCGAGCCGGTGGCCGATCTCGGCAAGGAGGTGGTCGGCCGACGAGACGCTGCCCATGCGCTCCAGCACCAGGTCGAGCAGCTTCTTTTGCGGCGGATAGGTTACCAGCGTAACTTTGTCCTCGGGCTTGAGTTTGGCGCGCTGCTTTACCAAAGTGATGGCGCGGTCCAGGCCGCCGAGCTCGTCGACCAGTCCGTTGTCGAGGGCCTGGGATCCCATCCAGACTCGGCCTTGAGCCAGTACATCGATTTCCTTCCAGGTCTTCTTTCGGGCATCGGCCACCTTCTGGACGAAGTCCCGGTAGGTCACCTGCATGCTTTCGAGAACCTTCTGGCGCTCGGCCGGGGTGAAGGAGCGGTAGTCGCTGTCGATCTCGGCGTTGCGGCCGCGGCTCAGGATCTCCTTGGTGACGCCGATCTTGTCATAGAGGCCTTTGAGGTTGAGCTTTCCGTAGACCACGCCAATGGAGCCGGTGAAGGTGCCGGGGTAGGCCAGCACGGGCGCCTGGGTCATGGCGATGTAGTAGCCGCCGGAGGCGGCCAGGTCCGACATCGAGATGACCATCGGTTTCTTCGATCCCAGCAGGTTCATCTCGCGCCAGAGCTGATCGCTGGCGAAGGAATCGCCGCCGGGCGAGTCGATGCGCACGATGACGCCCTGGAGCGACTTGTCTTCGGCGACCTGGCGGAGGGTCTTGGCCATGGAGTCGGAGGTGATGACGGATTCCCCTAACAGGTCCAGGTCGTCGCCGCCGCGGTAGATGTCTCCGACGGCGTACACCAGGGCAATGCGGCTGCCGCCGGCCAGGCCCAGCGACTCTAGGGAAACGCGGTTGTAGTCCTCGGGCTTCAGCTTTTTGACGGACTTGACCTTGGTGAGCTTCTGGATCTGGTCGAAGACCTGGTCTTCGTAGAGCAGGCCGTCGGCCAGGCGATGCTCCACGGCCTGGGCCGGCAGGAAAGGCCCGCTGTCGAGGGCGGCGCGCAACTGGTCGGAAGTCATCTGCCGGGCGGGCGCCACCGTCGCAAGAAACTGTTCGAACACGGCGTCGAGGATGGCGTTGGTGTTTTCGCGGTAGGCCTCCGACATGCGGTTGCGGGTGAAGGGCTCCGAGAAGCTCTTGTACGCGCCAATGTGCTCCAGGTCCGCCTGCACGCCGATCTTGTCCAGGGTGTTCTTGAAGAACATGGCCTCGGCGCGCAGCCCCTTGACGTCGAGGATGCCTTCGGGGGCTACATAGACCTTGTCGGCGGCGCTGGCGACGAAGTAGTCGCGCATGGTCGCCACCTGAAGCCAGGCCAGCAGCGGTTTCCTGGACTTCTTGAAGCTTTCCAGATTCGCCCGCAGCTCCTGGGCCTTGGCCCAGCCGCCGCCGAGGAAGCTGGGCCTGACGAGGACGGCGTTGATGCGGCGGTCGGCGGCGGCCTTTTCGAGCAGGTCGTGCAGGTCCTTCACGGTGGGGCGCGCCGGACGCTGGAACAACACCGGCGATACGTCGACCGGATTGCGCTCCGGAATGTCGCCGGAGAGATCCAGCACCAGCGTGGAGCCCTCGCTTACCAGCGGGGGACGTGAGGTGAGCGCCACCGCCGCCACCGCCACCATGACGACCAGGAAGACGCACAGGAAGATGCCGGCGATGACGCCCAGGAAGAACTTAGCCATCGATCCATTATAGGCGTAGATCAGTGAATGGCGGGCAGGATGCGGAGCTTGCGGCTGCGGTGCACGCGATACACCGAGAAATCCCGATGGTCCAGGGTGAAGACCGTGTCAATGGCCTCGCGCTCGGCCAGGAACACCAGGGCGGCGTCGGCCAGGTCGGCGCCCAGCGACCGATAGGTCGACAGGAACCTGGCGATCCAGGGTATGGCATCGGCTTCGAGGGCCAGCAAACGCAACGAGCCGTCCTGGATGCTGGTCAGCAGATTCTGAACATTGCCAGGGTGCCGGCGCAGGAGGTAGGCAGCCTCGGTGATGACGGGCCAGCACGTGAGCAGGGGTCCGAAAATTTCCGCCAATTGTCCGACACAGGTGCTGTGATGCGCGTCGGCATGGGAGAAGATCGCTACCAGGGGGCCGGCATCGACCAGCACGCGCGCTGTCACGAGCGGCCGAAGCCCTTCATGTACCTGCGGTTCGTTGAGAGGTCCCGGGGCGCGCCCTTGACACAACCGATGATCCCCAAGCGGAGGAAGGCATCGTATGCCGACTCCGGTGGTGGATGCTTTTCGAAATACTCCTTAAGGGCAACCCGGATGACATCCGATGCCGACCTGTCGCCCAGGGTGACGTGTCGGTCGAGCGTGTGCCGAAGCTGCTCCGGGAGCCGGACGGAAAGGCGGGTGGGCTTCATGTCAGACAGAATAGCAGCTTGGCGAACGCCTGGTCAACCGAGCGCTGCTGGAGGGAGTGCGACATAAGAGTAGTGGCGTTGGCGGTCCCCGCAATTGTCATCCCGAGCGCAGCGAGGGATCTGCTGTTGCGCCGGGGCGAAAGCAGATCCCTCGCTGCGCTCGGGATGACAGGCTGCGCTCGGGATGACACCGGCTGCTTTCGGGATGACACCGGCGCGGGCTTCAGCGTGCCGGCGCCGGCTCCCGCCCGCGCTCGACAGGCAGGAATGCCTGTGTTACCGGGCCGCCGCCGCCGGCGCAGAAACCTTGCCAGTCGAGGCCGGCGAGCGAGAGCAGGGTGGCGGAAATGTCGCGCTGGTACACGGTCGGGGTGTTGCTCACCTCGCCGCGCGCGGGCGTATCCGGCCCCGCCGCCGCCAGCCATATGTATTGGGCCCCCTCCACCTTGGCGCCGTGGCTCGACCAGTCCGAGAGCTGCGCTCCCCGGCCGTGGTCGCTCGAGATCACTAAGCTGGTTCGGTCGCGGTACTGATCGATGGATTCGAGCGTCGTCCATAGGGTTTCGAGGGCCCGGTCGAAGTACTGCGCCGTCTGCAGCACCCGGTCGTAGCGCTTGTCGTGCGCCCAGTCATCGGTCTCTCCAAGCGCCAGGTAAAGCACCCGCGGCTGGTAGCGCCGCAGATGCTCCATGGCCATCTCGAAGGTGACATAGTCATGCCGGACGGCATCCCAGGGCGACAAGGCCTCCAACTGCAGCCGGCTCAACTCCTGGAGGCGCGGCGCGCCGGAGGCCTGCTGGTAGCCGGCGTTGAGAAAGATCGATCCTTCGAGACTTTCTCCGATCCAGCGGAAGATTTCCCAGGAAGCGAACAGCGCCACCTGGGGGCGATCGAGCTTCCAGGCCCGCCGGGCGAACTCCAGCACCGTCTGCCGCGGATTCCGGATGGGGTCGTTGTTGCGGATCTTCTCATCCTGCGCCCGGCAGGTCAGGATCTCGGAGTAGCCGGGGTACGAGACCCGGTATTGGTTGGTCACCTGGACGGTGCTGCCCTTGTCGCGGTTGCCCAGCACGACGCCGCGCGGCGCCAGCATCTTCCAAAAGAACGGCAGCAGCTTCTGGCGGCGCTCCTCGGGCGTCGCGGCCCACAGCTTCTCCCGGAGCGTCTCGGCGTCCCGCATCCCGGCGTCTTTCTCGCGCATGAGCAGCGGATCGATGCCCCGAAACACCTCCTGCCAGCGAAGGCCGTCGGCGGTGACCAGGACGAGGTTCCGGGTCTGGCGCGCGTCGGCGGCGGCGGCCGCGACGGCAAGGAACAGCAGCAGAGCCAGCTCTCGCACAGGTCTCATCCTAGCAGGCCCGCGAAGAGCACTTGAAATCCTCGCGGGGCAAAGGGAGACGCGCGGGCCAGCCTCAGTCGGAACGATAGATCTCCAGACCATCGGCCAGCGCCCGCCGGATGAGCCAGTTGCCGGCCCGCTGCATGGCATCGAGCTCCTCCTGCGTGTAGGGGAAGACATCCACGCCCACCGAACAGCCGCCAGGCGTGTAGAGGGGGATGCGCTCCAGGAATGGCCGATCGGCATGCCAGAGCACGATGAGCAGATCGGCGTCGCTGCCGGGAGTGGCTCGCCCGCTCGCCAGGGATCCGAAGAGCAAGACGCGCCGGATTTCCGGGCGGCGTCGGCCCAGGGCCTCCACGGCTTGTTCCACGCTCTGGCGGACCTTTTCAGGATTCAGATAGGTGACCTTCACAGAAGCGGAGGATCTGCTCGCTCTGTGTGATGGCCCGGTCGGCTTCCCCTCTGGTGTAGTATTCATAGGGCGCCCCCTGCGCGTGCGCGTTGGGATAGCGCGCGGGAATGTAGTGCTTGTCAAGCTCCTTGGCCTGGTCCTGCAAGGCCGCAACCGCGGCCCAGCGAGCGGGGAGCTGCTGGAGCAGGCCGAAGACCGAGTGCCCCCAGGCCTCTGCCCCCAGCTTTTGGTAGAGGGCCTTAAGGGCTTTCTCGGCTGCTTGCTGGGCGGCGAAGCAGGCCCACCCGAAATCGCCCAGATCCCGGACCCGACGGGCATGCTCCAGGTCGTGCCTGGCCTGCCTGTACCAGTCATCGCCGCGATCTGCCACCTTGCTATTGTACCGTTGCCGGTGGCGCTCTACTGCGCCGGATCGATGTAGACGATATCGGCGCTGTGCGGGGTGGGCAGAGGCACGGGGATGCCGTCGGAAACCAGCTCGGCGCCGGTGGCCAGGAAGCTCCGCGGGTGTTGCTCGAAGCGGACCCGGTAGAGATCGCCGGGCCGCAGGCCCCGCGGCCGGACCAGCCGGGAAGCCGCCGGGCTCTGCTCGCGGTAAACGAAGATGACGGCGCTGCCGGAAGCGGCGTCGAATGACTGGATGGCATCGGTGCGCGATTCGGCCGGCCGCAGGCTCAGGTGATAGACGCGGCCGTCCCGGATCGTCCGGCGTAGCCGCTTGTAGAGGGCCACCTGCGCGGCGGCCTTGTCCAGTTGCTGCCCAGTCCAGTCCGCCAGGCGGTTCATCAGGATCCACGGTCCGCCGAACATGTAGCTCAAGGTTGCGGAGTCGTCCAGGACGCCTTCCGGCATGTAGCGATCGGCGTACCGCGGCGGGAACGGGTAGGTGACGCCATGCACGGCCTGGCGGGTCCACAGGGGCCCGTACTCGTCGGCGGCGATGGAGGTGACGAAGCGCTGCACCATGCTGAAGGTCATCATGTTGCCGCCGTCCTGGCAGTTCTCCCAGAGCACCTGCGGCGCCTGGCGCTGGATGGCGTCCACCACGTAATTGAGGCCGTCGACGGCGTTGGAGTAATTGCTGTCGTTCGGATCGTGGCTGTGGTTGGCCCGCGTGCAGCGCTTGACCATGTTCTCGCCGTCGATCAGCAGCCAGTCGACGCCGTACTCCCGGATCATGCGGACGGCCTCGCCGATGATCCACTCCCGCGCCGGCCGGTGCGAGAGGCACAGCGGCTGGGCCCGGTAATACCAGGTCTGGTCGTTGGCGAACCATTCCGGATTCCGGCGCAGCATGGGCGCCTCGGGGCTAGCTTCGGTGAGGGCGAAGTGCAGCCCGAACTTCATACCTAGAGAGCGAACATAGTCGGAGAGGGCCCGCAACCCGCCGGGGAACTTGGCGGGATCCTCGCGCCAGTCGCCGATGGCCCGCGCCCAGCCCAGATCCAGCACCATCACCTCGACGCCGATGCGCCGGGCGTTGTCAGCCGCCCGCCGGATGATCTTTTCGTCTATGTCCTGGTCGTAAGCCCAGCTGTCCCAGATCAGGTAGGGAAAGGCTTCCGGGTCGGGAATCGGCCGGGCCAGAGCCGCCTCCGTGAAGCGGTGCGTCAGGTAGGAGGCCGTATCCCAGTCCCCCCGGAACAGCCCGATAAAGGCCCCCGGAATGAGAAACTGCTGCCCCGGCGCCACGGGATGAAACAGCCCTTCCGGCCCCCCGGTGATCACCAGGGCGCCGCCGGGGCTCCGTTGTCGCAGCCGGATCAGGGCGCGCCCGTCGAATTCCCAGCCCAGCACCAGGCCGCGGTTGGCGCCGTCGCGCGCCGCCAGCCAGGCGCAGTGCTGGGCGTGAGCGCCCGAGTAGACCTCCGCCGCCGGGCCGTCCAGCATTACCGCTGTCTCGATGGGTTCGAAATTGCCCGCCCGCCCGCCCTTGACCCACTGGTTCACCTGGAAGGCCCGAAAGGAGCGCCCGCCGGCGGCCAGCCGCCAGTTCACCATGTTGGCCTCGGTGACAGTGAAACTGCGTACGCCGCGGTTCTCGAGCCAGGTGCGGTGGCGCAGCACCGGCAGCTCCGGGTACACCTCGGCCTCGAAGCGGAGCCGCACCGGCAGCTCCAGGTGGTCCAGCACGATGGTCTGGCGCAGCCCGCCGCGATCCACCGGCTCGCTCGACTCGCTGACCAGGCGGAAACTCGAAGAGCCATCTACGACCAGGTCTTCGGCGGTGACGGAGAACGGCGCCGCAGGCGGGTCGGCCGCCCGCCACTGGTCGCCGGCGGCGCTCGCCAGGCTGGCGAAGCGAAACCGGCCCTGTGGGTCCAACTCGAACACCGCGGTGATCTGCTCGTTGCCGAGAGTCCAGGTTCGGTCCGCGGGGTCAAAGCGGGCGAAGGGACCTGCCCCCAGGCACACCAGAGGCAGGAGAAGGGCTAAGGGAACAGCGCGCAATAAGAAGAGACGCGGGTGGACAATTGCTGGTTACCGCGTCAAATGCAGGGTGATGGGGGTGATCTCGAACGGCATCTTCTCGCGGGCCGTCAGAAGCGCGATGGGGCGGGTTTGGATCAAGCTGATCCGGTTGCTCCAGGGGTCCAGGCGGATCCGCGAGCCCAGCGGCAGCGCGGCGATCTGCTCGATCTTGTTTTCGTCGAGCGCCGGGGCCTGTCCCGCCAGCGCCCCCAGGCGCACCAGGTGACTGCCGCTCGCCAATTGGTTGCCGAGGTTGGCTTCGATCAGGTTCTCCAGTCGCGGCGCCCGGTTGGCCAGGGCCTTCAGGAACAGCCCCGCGTTGGAGAGCTTATCCTTATAAGGAGAGCGCGACAGGATGGCGATAGCCTTCTTGCTGGCGGCCTCGATCTCCTGGGGAGTTCGCGCCAGGTGCAGGCGCCGCAGCGTCTCCTTGTCGGCGAACATGGTCAGGTCGCCGAAGGCGTACATGGTTTCGGTGCGGTGCCCCAGCGCGATGTGGGCCAGCTCGTCCGACAGCACCACCGCCAGGCTGGCTTCGTCGGGCAGCACGTCGAGCAGGCCGCGGCTGATCACGATGGTCTGGCCGATCGAGAAGGTCTCGAGCGGCGTGGTCAGCAGCACCCGGCACTCGACCTCCAGGTTGATGTCGTTGGTCACCATCAGGTTATTGACCACGGTCTTGAGCACCTGGTCGACTTCCCCTTTGGGCGCCAGCAGGCCCCCCTTCTCAAGCCGGTAGATGACGTTCTCCTCGGCTTGCCGCCGCCAGGAGCGCTGGCTCTCGACCGGGGAGACGTCTTTGGATTCACTGTTGTCTTTGACCGGCTTGTCCGACTGGATCAGGATGCTGGTGAGCTCATTGATCTTGCCGGCGTGGATGCTGTTGTATCCCCACAGCCGGGTCTGCCCTTTCAGGCGGACCCCTTTGAGCGCGGCCGCCCCCGGCGTCCTCGATGTAGACAAAGGCCGGCACGAACAGGCCGGGCGCCGCGCTGACGCGCCAACTGTCAAAGTGAAAGAAGATCGAGGAGGCCTTGCTCAGCGTGTAGGTGCCGTTGAAGCGGACGATCCGGTAGTCCTGGTCCTCGACCCAGATGCGGCCGATGAACTTGCCGGCCACCCTGGTCTGCCTGGGCCGCACGTCGAACGTCAGGCAGCGCAGGTCGCCTAAGAACTCCCGGCGGACGTACTCGAACTCGTAGGTCTGGCGGTTGAAGTCCTCGGCGTCGGGAATCACCATCTGAGCGAAGCCGGCCGAAGAGAACCCCAGCGAGCGGCCCCGCCGTTTCAGGAAACTCTGGCTGGCCGCGAAGCCGGTGTGCCCGACGCCGTCGCTCAGATCGAGCCTTCCGATCATGTAGTGATCGGCGCTGGGCGGTTGGCCGGCAGCGGCGCCCTCCACCGTCTCCTGCATGTAGGTCTCGAGGATCGGCCGGTAGTACTTTATCTTGGCAAGGAACTGCTGCTCCCTGGCGACGATGCGGTCGAGCAGTTTGTCGACGGGGTTCTGGGCCGCCAGGGTGGCGCTTGCCGCGAGCAAGGCTGCTGTGATCGGGGTCCTCATCAGTAGGCCAGTTGAAACACGATGTGAACCATGGCGGTCCGATCGACCGGCGACCCGTTGGCGTGGGCGGGCTTGAAGCGAATGCCCTGGGCAGCCTGGATGGCGCGTTCCTCGAGGCCGTGGCCCAGGCCGCGGTCGACCGCCAGCACTCGGATCTCGCCGGTCCGCGCGAACAGCACCTCCAGCTCGACGGTTCCCTCGATCCGCAGCCGGCGAGCCTCATCTGTATACATAGGCCGGGGCTTGAACAGGATCTCGACCTCCGAAGCCGGCGCTTCCGACTGCCGCGCCAGGGGCCTAGCCCCCGGCGCCTGGGCCGCCATGTCGCCGAAGGCCCCGGTGGCCACCCGGCCGGGTCCGCCGCGTCCGCCGCCGTCGCTGGCGAGGGACGGGCGGGCGTCGAAGACACCAAGACGCGCGCCGCCGCCGCTAGTGCCGCTGCTTCTGGAGAACTCCGCAGCCCCAAACCCTCCGCCTTGCACCTCCAGCGCCGGCTTCGCGACTAGCTCCGCCAGCTGGATCGCTGCGAAGCCGGCGGCTCGAGGCGCCGGCGCTGGACTGTCGGGCCGTGCCGTCGAAGCCCCGGCGAACACGCCCGTCTCGACCGCCGGGGCCGGAGGTCGTAGAGTGATCACCGGAGCCGGCGCCGACACGGGCGGTATCTCCATCCGGATCTGCGGCTGAGGCGGCGGACCCAGCTCCGGGGCCCTGGCGGGCTGCGGTGGCGTAAAGACGAGCGGCGCCGGCGGGGGCGACAACCGCACAGTTTGTACTCGTTCTACCTGCGGCCGCCGCGGCGCCGGCGGCGCTGGCGTCGCCATCAGGGGCAGCGCCACGGATCTCTTCACCAACTGCACCGCCTGCGGGGAATGGGCCCCCATCGCCACTAGCAATACGACTGCCAGCCCATGCAGCAGAAGACTAATACCAAGAGAAGAGCTGAAGCCTGCCGGTGAGCGGTTGGGCAGATGCAGCCGGATCAGCACTTAGCTCGTATCGACCAAGCGGCGGCCCGGCATTAGTGGCTGTTCTGTGCTAACGACTCAGGCGCTCAGGCGCGGCCCGCCTTTGGCCGTCGCTTGCAGCGCCCCGTTGGGCGTTCCGACAATCCGTCAGCGAGTCGGTCCGCTCGTGGTGAAGACTCTACCGTATTGAGTCATCTTGGATGTCATTCCTACCAACTGCAGCGCTTTCCAGAAGGCAACTTGGTTCGCCGTGAGAACGGGCCTGCGCAGGCCCTCTTCCAGGGCGCGGATGGCCCCAACGGCACGGAGACCATTCCCCGCTATGAAAACAACCTCCGCCCCGCGCGGCACATTTGCTCTCGTCCATTCGTACACCTCTGCTGGAGGCACCTCCGTGAATGGCCTGGCGGGCGTAATCCGCGCGCACAGGACTACTTCAAACCCCGGGGTGCGGAAATAACCCATTCCCTTGGAATTCACTTCTTCGGTGAACCACGGCGGGTTAATTACGGCCACGCGGTGCGCGCCCAGAATGCGGAATGCCTCCGCCGCTGCCTGGCACGTGATCCGATTCGCGCGAGTGAACCCGCGCCGTCCGGCTGCCACTGGGTGCGCTGGGCTGCCCGCAATTGGTCTGAGCGAAAGGCCGATGTTCCAATTGCTCCGAAACCAAAGCTGAGGAAGTGCCTGCGTTCCATTTGACTCTTCTCCCGGACGCGAGACGCGACTTTCGTCCAGGGGGTTGCAGCTCCTGCACCGTTCGGATGTCGTTACCATCCTCCCCTAGAGCCGCCAGGGCTCCCGCATGGCCCGCGATCGCATCCGGTTGGCTTCCTCGTCGCCAACGAAGGCGTCGGTCGCGGGATCAAAGGCCAGCTTCCGGCCGAGCTGAAAGGCGATGTAAGCGGCGTGGCAGGCGATGTGGGCCTGGGAGGCGGCCAGGGCATTGGAGCGGGGCTGTTTGCGGGACTTTACAGAGTCGACAAAGTTGCGGACGTGGTTGGTGGTGGCTTCCCGGGCCTGCTCCGGCGGAATCTCCAGGGGCTCGCCGCGCAGATTCTCCGACACCTCAATCTTACCGCTGTCGGCGGTCTCGACCCAGCCGGCCTCCCCTTCAAAGCGGACGTGGCAGCTTCCCAAACCCAGAAAACCCTTGTCTCGCATCACCAGGCGGAGGCCGTTGGCATAGCGACAGTAGATCGAGTATGGGGTGTCTCCTCCCATGCCTCGGGGATCGAACTCGACCGGCGCTGTCTCGTCGACGTCCCCGACCCATTGACAGAGGTCGACAGTGTGCGAGCCCCATTCCAGGATTCCACCGCCGTGGAAGTCGAAGTAACCGCGCCAACGACCCTGGACATATTGGGAGTTGTAAGGGCGCCAGGGACTCGGCCCCAGCCAGCGGTCCCAGTCGACCACCTGGCGGGGCGGCTCGGGCTCGGCCGGGAGCCAGGCGTGGCTGGTGGCGGGCGACCAGCGGTCTCCGGGGCCGGCCTCGGCGTGCAGAGTCCGGAGCTTGCCCAGCTTCCCGCCGCGGGCCAGCTCGAAGGCGCGGGCGAAGTTGGGGCCGTTGCGCCGCTGCGTGCCGGCCTGATAAACGCGGCCCAGGCGCTGGAAGGTGTCCGCCAGGGCCCGGCTTTCGGCGATGGTCATCGAACAAGGCTTTTCGCAGTAGACATCTTTGCCAGCCCTGGCCGTCTGGATGGAAAGCAGGGCGTGCCAGCGGTCGCCCGTGGCGATCAGCACGGCGTCGATGTCCCGGCGGGCCCACAGCTCGTACTGATCGCTATACATGGCGCAATCGCGGTTGCCGTACTTCTGATCGGCCATGCTCTTGATGGCCTCGCGCCGCTCGTTCCGGACATCACAAATCGCCAGGAACTGAACGTCCGGTTGGATCAGGAAGGATTGCAGGACGCGGGTCCCGCGGCCGCCAATGCCGAGGCCGGCCAATGTCACCCGGTCGCTGGGCGCTACGGCGCCCGCTCGACCCAGCGCCGAGGAGGGGATGAACTGCGGGGCCACGGCAAAGGCGCCCGCCCGCACGGCAGTTCGCAGCAGGCGTCGCCTGGAAACGAGCTCTTGATGGTGAGGCATCGGTCCGCTCCTGTCGTCCACAGTATACGATGCGCCGCACGCCGCAGGAATGCCTGTGCCTACCGGCCCAGCCAGGGCCGCGGGAGGAAATTCTCCATCGCCCACACCTCCACCCGGTGGCTGCCCGAGCGAAACGCGATGCGCCGCCCCTAACGCTGTCGCTTCGCTCGGGTGCCCCTCCCACCGTCCCTGGCACAGGCAGAGTCGAGCCGCGCAAGAACCGCGCCCGCGGCGCCTGATTCTTTGAACGGCTTCTCTACCACGAGAGGGTCAGCAGTGAAACACCCTGCCGGGGAAGCGGAAAGCGCGTCTGCAATTGCCCGCGCGGCGCCAGCCTCCATTCCGGGGACCCCATCAGTTGCAACTGCCCGGCGCGCTCCAGCAGCCGGTACTGCTCGGGGGTGGGGGACTGCGGCGAGCCCATCTTCTTCCATGCCTCATAGGAGTTGCTGTGCTCGCCGTCGACGCGGTAGTGGGCGACCAGCAGGCGTCCTGCCGGCAGACCTCGGATCGACAAATCCACCTCCGCAGGGGCCGCCGGCAGGTCGTCGTCGTGATAGTTCCACACCATGACGGCAGCCGAGCGCTCGCCGCGGCTGGCCAGGGCGTTGATGTCGGGCTTTTCCTTCACGCCCGTTTGAAGCATCGTCTCGAGCTCGGCCGCCCCGGCGCTCGAGGCCTCCACCCGCTGGCCGCCCATCATCCCGAACATGCGGAAGACGTTGAGAACCGGCTTGTCGATGCCGTTGGTGGCCAGATCGCGAAAGCCGTCGAAGTAAGGCTGTCCTTCGAACTCGAAGGCCCAGGTGACGGCCCCTTCGAAATTCACCTGGTGGCGGGCGGCCAGGTCGTACTTGCGGGCAAAGGTGGCCGCCGTGTAGCTGGAATACATGGTGCCGTTGCGGTAGCCGTTCTGCGGATGAAAGCGCACCGAGCAGGCGGCGCAGCCTTCCGGGTCGGACTCCCCGATGATGATGGGGAGTTTCTTCAGCTCCGGAAAGGAGGCCACCATCTCGAACCCCCGGGAGACGGACCGCAACTGGTTCTGGCTCCCCATCTGCACGCGGCCCTCCACCACTCTGGGGCTGCCCTTGGCGTGGAAGCCGATGAAATCGATGGGCGAGCCGGTCTTGCCGGTGACGTAATTCTTCCCGCCAACCACGTGTTCCAGAAAGTCCCGCAGGAACTTGGCCGCCTGGTCACTGCCAGGACCGGTGGAGTGCGGTCCGCCCATCCGCGCCGTCGGCAGGGCGCGCTTCACGGCGTCGGCCGTAAAATCGTAGAGCTTGTGATACTCCTGCGGCGTGCCCTGCCAATAGCCGATATTGGGCTCGTTCCACAGCTCCCAATACCAGGACTCCACCCCCGCCCGGCCGTACTTCTCCACGCAGTGCCGCACCCACTGGTAGACCAGCTCGGCCCACTTCGCGTAGTCCTTGGGAGGATGCGCCCAGCCGGTGAAGATGCGGTTGTAGGTTTTGTCGGGGGCCCACTGGTGCTGGTAGGGCTGCGGCTTCACCGACAGCGCCTCGGGCATGAACCCGATCTCAACCAGCGGTTTCATCTTGCGCTCGATGTAGGTATCGAAAATGCGGTCGAGGATGGTCCAGTCATAGCGCGGCTTTCCGGAGGCGTCCTCGGTGTAGGCGTTAGTGGATCCCCATTTGAGCGCCGGGGCGCCGTCTCCGGTAGTGAGCAGGTTATGGGCCCGGACGTACACCGTCACGGGGCTGAGAGCCGCCAGTTCCGACAGAAGTTTCTGGCCGTCCTTCATGTAGGTGTAGTTCGGCTCGTCGTAGCCGAAGAAGCTCCACACCGGCCTCAGGGGACCCATGGTCCTGGCGGCGTCGACCTGGATGGAAACCGGCTGCGCGCCGGCCAGTCCGGCCGCGGCCAGACACCAAACGGCAGCTATCGGTTGGCGGTGAAATGGCATGGCATAAAGAATATACCCTACCATGAGAGAGGCTGGCCGGCCGTTTCGACAGATTCGTTCAGCGGTGAACCGCTCCGTTGAAGACGCGGCGCAAACCATTGATTCTACTGGAGCGGCCCGGCGCGTCTTCATCACCTTTGGTTGGCCGCAGGCCCATGGGGACTCCCTTACGGTCGCGGCTCGGAAGCAGTTCGGGAGCCGGCAAGGGGCCGGCTGCGGCCCAGGGGGGCCGCCCTGGGGGCCGCCCCACAATCCTCATCTATGGTCATCGGTGTGCATCTGTGGTCGCAAACTCGCTGTGCTTCTTCCCGAACGCAAAGTAGATCGCCAGGCCGATCCCCAGCCACACGAAAAACCGGATCCAGGTCTCGAGGGGCAGGCTAGCCATTAGAACGAGGCAGAAGGCGATGGAGAGCAGCGGCGTCCAGGGCGCCAGGGGCACCCGGAAGCCCCGGGGGCGCTCCGGCTGCCGCCGGCGCAACACGATCACCCCGGCCGACACCACCACGAAGGCGAACAGCGTCCCGATATTCGACAGATCGGCGAAGGTTCCGATGTCCCAGATTCCGGCCGGAATCCCCACCGCGAAGCCCGCGATCCAGGTCGAAATATGCGGCGTCTGGAAGCGGGGATGGACCGACGAGAAGAACCGCGGCAGCAGGCCGTCGCGCGACATGGCGAACCACACCCGCGCCTGGCCGTACTGGAACACCATCATCGACGAGATCATCCCCACCACGGCGCCGACGCCGACCCACCGCCGTATTCCGTCCATGCCCAGCGCCTTGAGAGCGTTGGCCACCGGAGCGGCGTTGTTCAGGGTCTGCCAGTTCTGGATCCCGGTCAGCACCAGCGCCACCGACATGTAGAGCGCGGCGCACAGCATCAGCGTCAGCAGGATCGCCACCGGCAGGTCCCGCTGCGGCCGGCGGCACTCCTCGGCCGCCGTCGACACCGAATCGAACCCGATATAGGTGAAAAACACAATGGCGGCGCCGGTCAGCATGCCCTGGAATCCGTTGGGCAGGAAAGGATGCCAGTTCTCGGTCCGGACCGCCCGCCCGGCCCCGATGACGAAGATCAGGATAGCCGCCACCTTCACCAGCACCATCACTGTATTGGCGGAGGCCGTCTCCCGAATCCCGCGCACCAGCAGCGCCGTCAGCACCATGAGGATCCCCAGCGCCGGCAGGTTGAACCAGTTGCCGGACCAGGCCCCGCCCACGATGGGCGGCGCGCTGAGCTTCTCAGGCAGCCGCAGCCCCAAAACGGCCTCCAGCAGGTCGTTCAAATAGGCGGAGAACCCCACCGCCACCGCCATGTTCGAGACGGCGTACTCCAGGATGAGGTCCCAGCCGATGATCCAGGCGAAGATCTCGCCCAGGGTGGCGTAGGCATAGGTATAGGCGCTGCCGGCGATGGGGATCATCGACGCCAGCTCGGCGTAGCACAAGGCCGCGAAGGCGCAGGCCACCGCCGTGAGCAGGAAGGAAAGTGAGATGCCCGGCCCGGCGCCCGGGCGCCCTCTGGTCGAAACCGCGTCGGCGCCGTGCAGGATCAGGTCGATCAACGGCGCCTTCAGCACCGAGGGAACCGCCACCGTCTCGCCGGCGGCGGCCGTCCCAGTGAGGATGAAGATGCCGGCGCCGATCACGGCGCCGACCCCCAGAGCCGTAAGGCTCAGCGGCCCCAGGGTGCGCCGCAGCTTCCGGCCAGGTTCCTGGCTCTGCTCCACCAGCCGGTCGATGCTCTTGGTGCGCAGCAGCTGCGACACGAGCGGTCTACCGCTTCCGCTGGCCGGCCCTCTGCTTCTGGACCCTTTGCTTGCCGGAGCCGCGCGCCTCTGTCCGCTTGGGCTTGGGCGGCGCTTTCTCGCGCGCCTCCCGCTTCCGCTTCTTCCGCTCAGCCTTGTCCTTGATGCTCTTGGTGTTCAAGTGTCTCTCTACTCCTGGGTGAGTGTAGCGTATCTCTCGAGGATTTTTCTCAGCCCGTAGCTGTGAAAGCTGACGGTGATGCGGGCGTCGGCGCCTTCTCCCTCGCGTCGCACCACGGTGCCGAGGCCATACTTGGTGTGCCGCACCTGGGCGCCGGCTCGGAATCCGGCCGTCCGCGCCGGCTTGGGTCTGGGGACGCTGGCGGGCGGCGGCGCAACCCACTGCGGCGGCGCAACCCGCGGCGGCGGCGCCGGCGACCGCCGCCCCCGGCTCCCGAAAAACCCGGCGACATTCGCCACCTGCCGCGTTTCCTGGCGCTCGGCGTACAGGTCCAGGTCCAGATCGTCGTCCCAGTCCCGGGCCAGCGCGCCCCGGCGCCGGGAGGGGGTCAGGTCCTTCAGCAGCTCCGGCGGGATCTCGGCCAGAAACCGCGAGGGCCGGCTCCAGTCCATCTCCCCGCCCCCATAGCGTCGCCGATAGCAGGCCCGGGTCAGCACCAGGCGCTTGCGGGCCCGGGTCATGCCGACGTAGCAGAGCCGCCGCTCTTCCTCCAGCCCGTTGCGGTCCTCCAGCGCCCGGCTGTGCGGGAAGATCTCGTCCTCCATGCCGGCCATGACAACGAAGTCGAACTCCAATCCCTTGGCGCTGTGCGCCGTCAGCAGCGTCACCTGGGCAGCCTCTTCCAGGGCGTCGGTGTCGGCCACCAGGGCGGCGTGATCCAGAAACTCCTCCAGGGTCTCGCCGCGCCCCACCGAGTCGGCGGCGGCGTTGATCAGCTCGTTGATGTTCTCCAGGCGCGACTCGCTCTCGACGCTCTTGTCCTGCTGGAGCATGCGCTCGTAGCCGGTTCGTTCCTTGAGCCACACCAGCAAGTAGTTCAGCCTCTCCTGGCGGAGTTTCTCGCGCAGCTCCTGCATCAGGCTCTGGAAAGCCCCCACGGCAGCCTGGGCCCGGGGGGGGAAGGCGGCCCGCCCCAGCAGGTCCTCCAAGGCTTCGGCGAAGCTCAACCGGGACTCGCGGGCGTGGGTCTGGATCTGCTCGACGGTGGTCCGCCCAATTCCCCGCGCTGGCGTATTGATGATCCGCAGATAGCTGGCCGGGTCCCGGTTGAGCGCCGCCTTCAGGTACCCCAGCAGGTCCTTGATCTCAGCCCGCTGGTAGAAGCTCAGGCCCCCCACCAGCACGTACTTGCGGCCGGAGCGCCGCAGGGCTTCCTCGATGAGCCGCGACTGAAAGTTGGTGCGGTACAGAACCGCCGCCCGGCCGGTCCGGTCCTCCCGCAGGTACTTCTGGATGGCGTCGGCAATGTACAGCGCCTCTCGCTCGGCGTCCTCGGCTTCATAGAACTGCAGGGGCGAGCCCGCGGCGGCCTCGGTCCATAGCTTCTTGCCTTTGCGCTGCCTGTTGTGGGCCACCACGCCCGAGGCGGCCTCCAAAATGTTCCCCGTGGACCGGTAATTCTGTTCCAGCCGGATGACGACGGCCTCGGGAAAATGCCGCTCGAAATCCAGAATATTGTTGATATCCGCGCCCCGCCAGGCGTAAATCGACTGGTCCTCGTCCCCCACCACGCACAGGTTTCGACGGGGATCGGCCAGCAGCCGCACCAAGTCGTACTGCAGCCGGTTGGTGTCCTGGTATTCGTCGACCAGCAGGTAGTGGAAGCGCTCCCGCATCCGCTCGCGAGTGGCCTCGTCGTGGGCCAGGAGGCGCACTCCTTCGATCAGCAGATCGTCGAAATCCAGGGCGTTAGCCCGCCGCAGCGCCGTCTGGTAGTGGTCGTACAGGACGGCGATCTTCTCCGCCAGAGGCCCGCTGTTCTCCTGGACATAGCGCTCCGGCGGGATTCGCTGGGTCTTGGCGTCACCGATGCGCCCCAGCGCCGAGCGGTAGCCCAACATCTTCTCGTCCAGGCCGAGCTCCTTGTAGAGGCTCCGGATCACGGTCAGCTGATCGCCATCGTCATAGATGGAAAACTGGCGTGTGAAACCAGGTCGCAGCCGGGCCAGCGGCTCGCCCTCGCGCCGCAGCAGCCGCACGCAGAAAGCATGGAAGGTGGTCACCAGCGGCGCCCGCGCCCCGGGGCCCAGCATCGTCACCACCCGGTCGCGCATCTCCCCGGCGGCCTTATTGGTGAAGGTGACGGCCAGAATCTGACCCGGCCACACCCCGCAGCTCCGGATCAGGTGGACGATCCGATAGGTGATGACGCGGGTCTTGCCGCTCCCGGCCCCCGCCAGGATCAGCAGGGGGCCTTCGGTATGTTCCACGGCCTCCCGCTGCTGGGGATTGAGGCTGTCGAGAAATTCCATTGGGGGTGAGCGAACCCTATTCTATCCTAGAACGACCAGCGCAGGCTGGCCGTCGCCAGGTGCGCGGTGTAGTCCTGAATTCCCGTAAACCGCTCCGCATAGTTGTAATACTGCCAACCCAGGTTCCAGGAGAGCTTGCGGTGGAGGTGGAAAGAGAGCCTCACCTGGGGGGCGTGGTAAGAGAGCGGGTAGGCATTGACGGCGTCGGAACCATCGAACAGAACGCTGGGGTAGGCGCGCCCGAAATCGGCCACGGACTCGGGGCGGCGGCCGCCGGCGGTGTCCTTCACCAGGGAGTACCCCATCGCCACGGTGGCCTTGGAATGGATCTCGGCGCGCACCGTTGTGTGCAAGTGGTGAAGCGTCGACTCGTACAGGCTGCGGCGGGAGGCCACCGCGGCGGCGTTGGGAACCGGAAAATTCACGATGCCGGAGGCGGTGTTCAGCTGGAGGTAGCTGTAGCCGGCGTCGAGGGTGTAGCGCCGCGGCGGCGCCCATCCCAGGGTCGCTGAGAACTGGCGGTTCTCGAAGCTGTGGACCGAGGCCGGCGTGGCTTCCAGGGCCCCCAGCACCGGAGGCGGGTTGTTGCGGTTTCGGTAGTTCTTGAAGCTGCCGGTCGCCAGCCAGGTCTTGCGCTTCCACTGGACCCGCAAAGTCTCGGCATGGAAGCGCTTCTCGCTCACCGGGGTGAAGGGCCGATTCGCCCTGCCAACCTCGACGTCAAACAGCATCGTCAGCGCCTGGAAGGGGCGCAGCCGGAGGCCCGCCAGCCCGGAGTGCAGGGAATTCTCGAAGCTGTCGAGCGCCAGCTCGAAAGGCGGCGCCTCGGGATCGTCGCGAAGGTTCTCGCGGCTCTGAACCCGGCGGATCGAGTAGTGATAGCCCCCATAGAGACCGACCCGCGGCGTCAGGCGGAAGCTCACGTCGCTGGCGTTCGAGATCATCCGGATGGCCAGCAGGTCGAAGAAATACTCGTTCCGGTCGGGATCGAAGCGGTTGGCGGGCGAGCGAACCTCGACGAAAGCCGAGTCGCCGGTGATGCGCGTCTGGTTGACGGAGATGACGTTAGAGAGAGTCCAGCGGCGGCCCGGCTGCCAGGTCAGGGTCCCGTCGCCGGAGGCCTGCGAGCGGCGGCCGCTGCCCAGCACGAAGGCCTGCCGGGTGACCGCCACGCCGCTGATGGGATTCAAGGAGGTCAGACTTTCGTCGAGCACGAAGCGGCGCTCGCCGCCGGCCCACACCAGGCGCCCGTTGACGGCGAAGCTCCGGTTGGCGTCGGTGTGCACCCCAAGGCGGCTGAAGGGCGTCAGGCCGTGAACCGGATCGGAGCGGCGATGGGATGGAGCGACCAGGCCCAGGGTCGGCTCGCGGCCGGCGCCGTCGAGCGAGTGGGTGGTGTCCTCCTTGTAGAAATCCCAGCCCTGGAGCAGCGAGATCTTCACCGGGCCGGCCGACAGGTTGCCACCCAGCCGCCAGGTGTCGTTCACCCGCCGCACGTTGTCGGCAAACACGAAGAAGCGATCGCGCGGAAAGGCCGGCTCGCCGCGGACGTCGATGCTCTGGGAGTTGAGCGCCGGGCCGTTCTGGTTGACGCGGTCGAAACCCAACAGGAACTGGAACCTCCGCATGGGAAACAGGGTCAGGTCGTAATTCTGAAAGATGCGCTCGGTATTGAATCGGTGCTCGCCGCCCGACAGCACCGCCAGGTGGTTGTAGTAGTTGACCACCCGGAAGCCGAGATCCAAGCGGTACCAGCGGTTCTTCTCGAGGCGCAGGCTATTGGCCTGATAGGGATCCCCGGCCGAGCCCAGCATGGTGAGGACGATCTCGTCGGCGAAGCGACCATCGCCGCCGCCGGAGTTCAGGCGCAGGAAGCCGTCAAAGAGCCGGAAGCCGTTTTCGTAGTTGACGGCCGAGCGGTAGACCTCGCGGTTGCCGTCGACGAAGACGGAGCGGGAGCCGAACTCGAAGGAGCTGGCGGCCTTGTAGGTGCCGATGCGATGCTCGAGCTGCTGGGCGCAGGCGGCGCCGGCAACCAGGAGCGCCAGGGTGTGGCGGGGGGTCATCGCTGGAACCGCCTGTCGACGTTGGAGCCGTGAATCCGGGCGTGGCAAGTGACGCAGTTTTGAAACTGCGGCTGCTCCAGCTTATGGAAGGAGGTCACCGGCGCCGGCTCGCCGAAGCCGGTCTTGCCGAAGCCGGGGATGCCGTTGTGGCACTCCAGGCACATGGTGAAGATGGCCGGCCGCTTCAGCAGGCGCGGGTTGGGGCTGCCATGGGGCGAGTGGCAGGACTCGCACCCTTCCACCCGCACCGGTGGATGCTCGTAGACGAAGGGACCGCGCTTGTCGGCGTGGCACTTCAGGCAGGATTCATCGTTTCCGAAAGAATCGGCGACCAGCCGGGGACGGCCCGCCATGCGCCAGGTAGGGTTGAAGGCGCCGTGGGGGTTGTGGCAGTCGGTGCACTGCATGACGCCTTCGTCGACCCGGTGGCGGAAAGGCATGCTGAACTGGGCTTTGACCTCCAGGTGGCAGGAGTAGCAGAGGTCCCGCTGTTGTTTCGCGAGCAGGTATTTGGGCGCCGGCGAGCGGTGGATGGAGTGGCAATTGGTGCAGGCCACCTCGTGTGTGGAATGCGCCGAGCGGCGGATGTTGGAGCGCGGGAAGTCCTTGGAGTGACAGGCCAGGCAGGCGTCCAGGACCTGGTTGGCAGCTCGGCCGGCGATGCGGTTGACCTTGCCGCGGTCGCCCTTGCCCTCGATGTGGGCCTGGCCGGGTCCGTGACAGCCCTCGCAGCCGTAGCTGATCTCGACCGGGATTGGGGAAACGATGGTCTTGAAGTGGGCGTTGCGCGGGAAGGTGTCCCACAGGTCCGGGTGGCAGATGCGGCATTGGGCGTCGCCGGCGTAACCGGGACGCGCCGGCGCTTGCTGGGCGCCGGCTGGCGCCAGGGCAAACATCAGGAACAGGACTGCGGCCGCCAACAGGATCATGAAGGGCCCAAAGATTTAGGATACAAGCCCACTGCGGTGCGCAGCCAGCAAAACGACAGGCCGGCGAGCAATGTTACACGTGATGCCGGAGCCGTCGTGGCGCACGCTTCAGCGTGCCGCGGCGAGCTTCAGCTCGCCGAAGGGTGCGGGTGAAACCACGCAGCGTGGGCTGAAGCCCACGCCGGCACGCTGAAGCGTGCGCCACGACCGCCGGCATTGAGCGATTCTTTCACAGCTCCTTCAGCGTGCCGCGGCGAGCTTCAGCTCGCCGAAGGGCGCGGGTGAGACTACGCTGCGTGGGCTGAAGCCCAAGCCGAATGACCCGGCCCTCCCCGTATTGGGCCGCGACCATGGCGGCTTTCTTGGCCAGGGTCTCCTCCCCGATCAGCCATCCGCTCTCGAGCACGTCTCGGTCGGGGTAGCGGACCATGCCCTGGTACCGCACGTTGTGCTCGCCGGGAATGATCTCGAAGGCCGGGTTGCCGCCGAGATAGACGGCCCTGGATTCGGCGGGCATACGCCAGCGGGTGGGTGTTGTCGAACGACTCAGGCGTTCAGCCGCCGGCGCAAAGCGACGGTCGGCTGCAACGCCCGGTTGGGCCGCCCGGCACGCGTGCCCGAGCGCGAGCTGAGGGCCTTCACCAGGGCCTCCGGCAACTGCAACACGAAAAAACGCTTCGCCGAATACCCGTAGTCCTCACCGCTCTCGTCAATCACACGAATGTAGCCATGCTTGGCCGCCTCCTCGTCGGGTATGATTGGGTACAGCTTCCCGACCTCGAGGGACGCAGAGTATCCTCTGTTGTCCGTGCAAACGCCAAACCGCGTCGGTCGTGTGGCTCTGCTTCTCATGACTTCAATCCAGCAGCGGAAGTTTCAGTTTGAATTCTTTCCGCCCGACTCCATGCGCCTCGTACCAGTGCACCTCTGCTGTGTGTATCGTACCATCGACAAGGCGGACTGTGGCAATTCCCTTCAGCTTTCTCCAGCGCCCCTTGCCATACACCCTTTGTAGACGCCTGCGATCCCGAATGCCGCCTCCCAAGGCGATTGGCTCGCTCGCGGCGATGTTGCCGATGATCTCAAAGTCCATGGAACCGACACCCGGGGAACCACCTTCCACTCTGGAGCGCAACCCGGCGCTTCAGGCCGCCTGGCCCGGGCGCCGCAGTGCTGCCCGCCAGCCAGACCTCAATGAATCAAGGCATTGAAGAGCAGCTTGAAGGTCCCGTGCGTCTGGGCCCGGTGCTGAGGCCGAAAGCCGATGAGAATGACCCGGCCCTCCCCGTATTGGGCCGCGACCAGGGCGGCTTTCTTGGCCAGGGTCTCCTCCCCGATCAGCCATCCGCTCTCGAGCAGGTCTCGGTCGGCGTAGCGGACCAGGCCCTGGTACCGCTCGTTGTGCTCGCCGGGAATGATCTCGAAGGCCGGGTTGCCGCCGAGGTAGACAGCCAGGCCTTCGGCGGGCATCCCGTAGGCCAGTGGGTGGGTGTTGTCGAACTTCACCCGGAGCGTAGATCCCGGACACCAGAACTGCTTGGAGCTTCTGCCGGCCACCACGTTGCGGACGCTGAGCTCCAGCTTCTCGATCGCGAAGCTGGAGGCTTCTCCCAGCGCCACCAGCGTGCCGCCCTTCTGGACGAAGGCTTTCAGGGCGGCGACCCCTTCATTGCCTATGCCGCTGCGGTACTCGGGTGGATAAGCCGGCTCGGGTCGCGGACCGCGGCCGGACTCGGTCCCGGTCGGCCCGGTCCTCTGGCCGGTAATGGCGGCCGTCGAATCGTTCGGCAGGAGGAGGACGTCGTACTTCTCGTTCAGGCCGCCCTTCTTGATTTCGGCATCCATCAGGGAGGCGTAGGGAAAGCGGAACTGCTCCAGCAGCCAGCGGGTCCAGCCCTCGTCCATGTTGCCGCCAGAGTAGCGTTGATACATTCCGAGGCGCAGGCGCCGGACCTCGTGGCTGGCCCCGGTGAGTTCGGCTTTCACCGCCGTGAAATCCACCCCGGTCTGGCCGGCGATCCGGGCGAGCACGGCTTCCGATCCGGAGGCCACCACGAAGTCGCCGGGTCGGAGGCCGTCTCGGGCGCCGTCGATGCGCCGCACCGCCACGCCCTTGTCCAGCAGCAGGTTCAGGGCATGAAAGCTGTCGTTCAGCCTGCCGTCCAGCGCCGAGCCGCCAGGGCCGCGAGTCACCTTTCCGGCCGCCGGCGCTGCGGCGGTGAGCTTCCGCAGGTCGCCGGAGACGGCTTCGCCTATCGAATCGACCCGGACGCCCATGAACTCGAACATGGTGTCGGTGGACATGTCGTAGGGCCGCAGCGGGGAGCCGTCCCTGGCCCGCGTCCACTCGTTGTCGGGGTAAAGAGTACGGCCCAGCAGATAGCGGATGAGGCCCATCTTGGGCTGCGCCAGCGAAACCACCCAGGAACCCGCCGGGTAGCTGACGCCGCCAGCGGTGCTGAAACCGCCCGGCGCCTGGTGAACCTCGATGCCCTGGAGCAGCAGCTTTTGGACCAGCTTGGCGGCCGTCAGCCGGTCGTGCTGGGCCGCCGGGATGACGTAAGCGGCCGGCTTGCCCTGGGCGCCCCGCTCCGATTGCCTCTTGGCTTTGAGGTAGGCATTCCACAGAACGGTTTCCCGGTTCCGGGCCGCCAGGTCCAGCAGCGCCCAGGCCGACACCTTCTGCCGCTCGACGATGTCGCGGAGCCTCCACCACCCACCCGGCCAGGGATTCGGAAAGGTGGTCTGGATCTCATAGGCCGGCATCCCCACGGCCCCGCCCCGGAGCTGGTCGGGATGAATGTAGAGCGGCGTCGCGAGCCTGGCGCTGGCGGACTCGGTGAGCATGCCGGCGATGTTGTGGAACGGGGTGATCCAGTGGAACCCGAAATGGCCCCAGCCGGAGTAAATGGCGGAGTTGACCACCCCGGACAGGCCGGCCTCCTCTTCCTTGTAGGCGATGTGCGCCCCATACCAGCTCAGCTCGCGCCACACCAGGGGATCAGCGTGGGGGCGCATGGGCTCGGCGTAGGGCGGGACGTAGATGCGGGCCCCGTAGCTGCCCATGTGGTGATGGTCGAGATAAGCCTGCGGGATCCACTCCCGAAACAGGATCCGGGCCATGTACTGGGACTCGACCATGTTGGTCTGGAAGGCGTCGCGGTTGTTATCGTGGCCCACGTACTTGTGATAGAGCCAGGGCAGGGGGGACCCCTCGTGCTCGGTCCCCAGGGTCTTGCGGTACCAGTCGGTGACCATGATCTGGCCGTCGGGGTTGAAGGAAGGCAGCATGAGAAAGACGACGTTGTCCAGGATCCGCCCGGTTTCGGCGTCGTTCCGGGCCAGCAGATCGTAGGCCAGCTCGGGCGCCATCTGGCTGCCGCCGATCTCGGTAGCATGAAGACTCATGGACTGGCAGATGACAGCCCGGCCCTCGGCGGCCAGTTTCCTGGCCTCCAGCTCGAGGAGCCCTCGCGGATCGCTGAGCCGGGCGTTCAGGTTCCGCAGCCGTTCGAGGCCCCCCAGGTTGGCCGGGGAGGAGATGAGCACCAGCAGAAAGGGGTTTCCCATGGTGGTCGGTCCCAGGTGGACCACTTTGAGCTTGCCGCGGCCCTCTTTCTCGAGCCGCTCGAAGTACTCGACGATCTTGTCCCAGCGGGCCATCTTGCGGTCGCTGGCGAGTGGGAATCCGAAGAACTTCTCGGGGGAGGTGAGCTGGGCGGTGGCGTCGGCGGGCGCCGCCAGAAGAGGGAAGGCAACCATCGCCAGTGAGAGCAGGGCGGTGTTCATGGGGAAGCCTCGGCGCGGGGGCGCGTCAGCGATCTTAGCAGATTGGGGAGCCGGAAGCGATTCTGGAGCGCAGGCGTGCCCGCTGCCTGATCTGATATGGTTGGGTTTGTGGTGAGGCGTCCAAGTGGGCTACATATTCGAGTGGGACCCGCAAAAAGCGGAGTCCAACGCTCGAAAGCACGGGGTGACGTTCGACGAGGCAGTAACCGGATCCGCTCTCCCTCCTGATGTCGGACCCGGATCATTCGGTTGGCAAAAAGCGGTATCTCGTGCTCGGGATGTCGAACCAACGACGGCTCCTGGTGGTGGCCGTTGTCGAGCGGCCACCTCGCACCCGCCTAATCTCAGCGAGGCGGGCCACGCCATCGGAGCGGAGGCGATATGAAGAGGAAGGCTAGCCGTCGCCATCGGAAAGACGAGCGCGACACGATGCGACCGGAGTACGACTTCTCGGCGGCGGTTCGAGGTGCGACTGCAGCGCGATATGCCCAGGGCGCCAACATCGTAGTGGTCGATCCCGAGGTGCTCGACGTCTTTCCGGACGGTGCCACGGTCAACGAGGCACTGCGCGCCCTCGCTCCAGTTCTCCGGCATCGGCGTGCCGCGCAACGAAGGGGAGAAGCGCCTAACGAAGCGTTGCACCGGACGCGCCAAAAGGCGGCGCGCCGGTGAACGCTAAAGTCGTTAAGCGACCTTGAGGCGTCGACGGGGCCCCTTCAGGACAAGCCGAACGTGGACACCGAGGCGAGCTAGCATATCGATCAGTGCGTCGGTAGTAAACAAATCGACCCGGCCGCGCAGCAGATCGCTGAAGCGCAATGGGGGCACTCGCAGAGTCTTGGCTGCCTGGTCGCGGCTCAAACCTCGGGACGTGATCATTCTCTGGAGATGGATCATGAGGTCGGAACGGACCAACAGATGTTCGGCCTCTTCGAGCCATGGCCTGGACGTTGTCATATCGGATCCCGCAGCCGGCCCAGGAACTTCATACCCTGCTCTCGGGTCAGCGGCCGGGCGCCGAAGGGATCACCGACGGCGTCGTTCCACAGGGATCTCAAACGCTGGGCGGAGACGGCCTCCAGCACCGGTTCGCCGCGCTCCGGATCCCAGCGAACCACCAGCGCACCGGTAGTCATCGCTGCGGCCAGAGAGGGCTGTCGGCTCTCGTCCCAGTCCGGGCAGCAATACAATTCCGGATGCTCCACCCATCGGAAGCGCGAATACAGCTCCGAAAACGGAGGCTCCAGGGCGTGGGGCACCGCCCAGTCCCAGACGTAGCACGGCCAGTAGCCGACGCCCGGCAACAGCACCGTGCTGCCCGGAGGAATGCGCGTCGATAGAGTTTCCAGCCCTTCCTTCAACCGGCGGGACATGGAGCCGGCGGTGGCCCACTCGCGCGCCAGACCAGCGAGCGCGATACCGTAGATCGCCAGCCAGAAGCAGGCCACCACCGCTCGGGCGCGAGGGAGAGCCGCCACCACCAATCCCAGGCCCATCGAAAACCCGGCCGAGGCGATGTACAGGTGCTTGGTCGAAGCGTAGGTGACCAGCAGGGGAAGAACGGCCGGGATATACCACAGCGGGCCAACGAACAACAGCGCCCGCCGATGCGGCCAGGCGGCCACGATTCCCGCAACCAGCAGCGCCAGCAGCGCCGCGCGGACCGGCAGCCATCCCTGCGGCGGAAACAGCAGCGACTCGAAATAGAAACGCTGCCGCAACACCAATTCCCCCACCGTGCTCACATGAGGCCCCAGGATGCCCCCGAACAGCAGGCGCCGCAATAGCAACGAGCCTCCCAGCAGCGCCGCGTAGGGCGCCAGATACGCCAACCGGCGCCCGGGCCTGTAACAGAGCCAGTACAGGGCCAGAACCAGGGGCAGCGACAGCATGGACTCTTTGGCGAACAGTCCCGCGCCAAAGCAGGCTAAGCTCGCCGCGTAGGACCCTGCGCCTCCTCCCTGACAGAAACGCGCGAACAGCACCACCGTACCCAGGAAAAAGCTGGCGCTGATAAGGTCGGTTCTCCCGTTGATCCAGCTCACCGCTACCACATGGCACGGAGCGACGCCAAAAAAAGCCGCCGCCAGCCAGGCGGCTCCCGGCGCCGGCGGCAGTACCCGTCTCGCCAGCAGGAGCACTAGCCAGCAGTTCAGCGCGTGGATCAGGACGTTGGTGAGATGAAAGCCGAAGGCGTTGAGACCCCAGACGCCAAAGTCCACCCTGTAGGACAGATATACAAAAGGCCGAAGTTCCCGGAGCGCTTCGCCCCAGACCAGTGGCGTCGGATCGGCTGCGAAGAGTCTTAGGAACCCCTGGGGAGAAAGGTCGTGGAACAGGCGCACGAAGGCAAAGTCATCCGCCTGGAAGTATCCCTCCGCCAGGACCGGCACATACGGCAAGATACCCAGCGCCAGCGGCGCCAAGCCGACCCATAGCCGTTTCATATGCAGAGGCTAGCCCCTAGACGGAGCGGGCGCGCAGGCCGAAGTGGCGCGCGGCGGCGAGCAAGCGGCGGTCGGAGCTCCAGATATCGGAAAAGCCGGCTTCGCGGGCAGAAAGCAGGTGGATGGCGTCGCCGGCGCGCAGGAAGATGTGCGGGGGCAGCCTGAGCACCAAGGCTTCCACGCGGCGCAGCAAACCCGGGGAGAGTGGGCAGAGCTCCCAGAGGCCATCCTCCACGTCTTCGAGGAAAAGACCCCGAAGCCGCAGCGCTTCCCGAAGGGTCAGGCGTTTTTCCCGCAAGTGCCGATGGAAAGTACAGGCCACTTCCGCCAGGCTTAACTCGGAAGTGTGGCGGTTGACACCGCCCCCCACCAGCGCGCGGACCCGTCCAGCGTCTGGTTCCTCGAGGTAGCACTTGGCCACGTACGCGGAGTCGAAGTAGTAGCGCTCTACCGGTATTTTTCCAGCCATCGGCCGCTATCCGGCACCTTGGGAAACTTCGCCAACTCCGCCCAACGTCCGGGCGGGAAAGGCTTGGGCCGGGGCTGGGCGTTCACCGGGCGCAGCTCGGCGACCGGCTTGCCGCGGCGGGCGATCACGACCGGCTCGCCTTGGGCAGCCTGATCGACGATCCGGCCGGTGCGCATGTGCAAATCCCGAATGCTGACGGTCTTCATCGGACACTATTGTGACACAAAGCCGCGCGGCGATCAACGCCACCCCCCTACTGCCCCGCCCCGGCCGCGACCCGCCGCCGCACCTCCTCGAACCACTCCACCACGAAGTGCAACTGCTGCTGGCCGGCGGCGGTTTCCGGGGCGGCGGTATTGATGAACAGGAAGCGCTTGGCGTCGGGCGACACTTCGAAGGTGGGAAACCCGCCATACCGGGTTTCAAACAGCAGCCGCGGCGTGCCGGCCTTGAACGCTGGACCTGGCTCGATCGGCACGCTCATCAGTTTGTTCCCGCCCTGGTAGAAGAGCTCCCGCCCGTCACGGGACCATCCGGAGGTGTTGCCGCCATCGACGGAGACTTGCCATCGGCCGCCCGGCGCGGGCGCCGTCCCGGACGATGCGAACGGCTGAACAAAAACCTGGTTGCCGGAGCCGTAGGAAATCCAGCGCCCGTCGGGGGAAAACCGCGGCGACCTTTTTTCGTATGGCGTCTCCAGCCACCGGCGAGGCTTGCGGTCGCCCGGGGCGCCCCCTGGGCCGGGAAGCAGCCAGGTGTCGCGCCCCTTGCCGTCCGAGCGGACGAACAGCAGCAGCTTGCCGTCAGGTGACCACGACTGAACTATCGGCCATCCCTCTACCGCAGCCAGCGCCTCGACTGGGCCGCTGCCGTCCGCCGGCACCCAGGCAATGGTCGTCTTGCCCCCTTGCGTCGAGACAAAGGCCACGCGTTTGCCATCCGGGCTCCACACCGGCCGGTCGTTGTCCCCCTGGAAGGTGATGCGGGTCAAGCCGTCGCGCGTGATGTCGTAGACCCAGATGTCGCCCTGCGTCGAGGCCCCGATCCTTGCGGCGATGCGCTGGCCGTCGGGTGACAGGCTGATGCTCCGATACTGTCGCGGAGGCGCAGCCAGCGCCTCCTCCTTTCCCTGCCGGTCGACCCACACCAGGGTGGCGTTGGCGGCTGCGGCGCCGCTGCCCGGCAAGTAGACCAGCGTGCCGCCGTCGGAAAAGCTGAACTCGGCGAGACCAACCGATTGCGTTCCCGATACGCCCTCCAGAACCGGCACGGGCGAGCCAGCCAACGCGAGCCGCTTCAAGTCGAACGGGACGGCGAAGACCGCCCCGGTGCGGTAGTAGACCATGTGCCCGGTTGCGCCCGCGGTTCCGGGGACGTAACGGGGGCTCGTGCCGCCCTCGATGAGCACGCGCTGCTGGCGGGTCTTGAGCGAAAGCACGGCGATCTTGGCGTCATCGTAGTTGCCCCCGAGTCTACCGGAACCAGCGTCGCCGATGGTGAACAGCACCGCCTCGCCGCCCGGCAGGATATGCGGCCAGCGGTGTGCCCCCTCGCCCTTCTTGAGGTCGGGCGTGGTCAGAACCTCGGGCTTGCCGCCCGCTGCCGAGACGCGCGACAGGCCGCCCTCAATCGCGCCGAAGATGATGTTGCCGTCGCGTCCCCAGTCGGCCCCGTTAAAGGTGGCGCCGTCGCATAGGGTGATCACCGAGCCGCCCACCACCTGGACCTTCTTCAGTTTCGCCTTCGCCGCCGTGAAGCCCTCGCTAAAGGCCACCCACTGCCCGTCCGGAGAGAAGACGGCCCCACTGCTCTGGGCGCCTGCGATGGGCTTCGATTCGAGCTGGTCGAGCAGGCGCAGGTGAATCTGCGACTGGCTGCGGTTCCCGACGGTGTATGCCAGCTTGGTCCCGTCGCGGGAGAGCGTGAGCCCGGGGCTGAACGTGTTTTCCAGAGCCAGCGGGGTGCTCACGCGCAGAACCGGGCGCGGAGCAGGCTGGGGCGGGCGCGTCAGGAGCCACACGGCGATCGCCGCCACCGGCGCCGCCGCCCACGGAACCCACGAGCGCTTCCGAGCCGCGACCGTAGGGAGCGGTTTCTGCTCCTCCCCCGCGATCCAGGCATCCCCGATGTCCCGCAGCCGCTTGTTGGCGTCCTTTTCCAGGCACAGCCGCAGCAGCCGCCGAACGTGGGCCGGCGTCTCCGGCGGCAGCAGGCTCCAGTCCGGTTCCTTGCCCACCACCGCCGCCAGCACGTCGGTGATCGAGTCCCCGCCGAAGGCTTGCCGCCCAGTGAGCACTTCGTAGAGCACGCAGCCGAACGACCATACGTCGGTGCGCTTGTCGAGCCGCTTGCCCCGCGCCTGCTCCGGCGACATATAAGCAGCAGTACCCAGGATGGTCCCCGCCCGCGTCGCCAGCACGCTCAGCGTCGGCGACTTGGCGCTGGCTTCCCCGGCCGGCCCTTCGTCGGCCAGGGCCTTGGCCAGCCCGAAGTCGAGCACCTTGACCTTCCCTTCCGGGGTGATCTTGATGTTGGCCGGCTTCAGATCCCGGTGGACGATGCCCTTGCCGTGCGCTTCTTCCATCGCGGCGGTGATCTGCTCGGCCACCTCCAGCGTCTCGACCACCGGCATCGGCCCCTTCAGCGTCTCCCCCGGCACGTACTCGAGCACCAGGAACGGCACGCCGTCGAGGTTCTCGAACCCGTAGATGGCAGCAATATTGGGATGGTTGAGCGAGGCCAGAAGCTGGGCCTCGCGCTCGAAGCGAGCCAGCGCCTGGGGGTTCTGCGCCAGGCTGGCTGGCAGAAACTTGAGCGCCACGTCGCGGCCGAGGCGGGTGTCGCGCGCACGGTAGACCTCGCCCATGCCGCCGGCGCCGAGCTTCTCGGCAACCTGGTAATGGCCCAGCGATTTGCCGATCATCGGAGCCAAGGTAGCGGAGCGGGCGAGGAATGTCAACGGGCCCGAGTTTTGCGGATAATGGGTTGGAGGATGGGCCTATGACTATCGCTGCCGGTTTGGAGTTGCCCGAAGCCGAGATCGCCGAACTGTGCCGCCGCTATCAGGTGAAGGAACTGGCTGTGTTCGGTTCCGCGGCCCGCGGCGAGCTGCGTCCGGAGAGCGACATCGATCTGCTGGTCGAGTTCTTGCCAGAAGCCGAAGTTGATCTGCTGCAGCATTTCGCGGCGGAGCGGGAACTCTCTGAACTACTCGGCCGCAAAGTCGATCTGGTTTCGAAGCGAGCGCTGCGAAGCGCTCTGCGCGAAGAGGTGCTCTCCCACGCACGGGTCATCTATGCGGCGTGAGCGGCTCTTTCTCCAAGACATCCTCGCGGCCGCGGATGCCATCGTCGAGTTCACGCAGGGACAGAGCGCGGAGTCGTTGATAGGGAACCGCCTGGTTCGCAGCGCCGTGGTTCATCAGTTGACGATCATTGGCGAGGCCGTCGCACACCTCCCGCCCGATCTTCGCGAGCGTTACCCCCAGGTCCCTTGGGCGGACATCAAAGCTTTCCGCAACCTCATTGTCCACCACTACTTCGGAATCGACTGGGAGGAGGTCTGGCTTTCAGCGACGGTACGGGCGCCTGTTCTGCGTTCCCAGGTCGCCGAAATCCTTCGGGCGGAGTTTCCCGAGTAGCTTGACACGTTCGGGCCTGCTGCGTGCGCGTTCACCCCAAGGCTTGACTTGGTGCGCGGGCCGGTGGTTCGGCTGCCCCGGGGCAAGGCGCGCATCACGATCTATCCGCCTCGACAACGATGTGCTGGCTTGGTTCCGGCGCCAGGTTCACCGCGCCGGAGGCGGAAGCTACCAGGCGCTCATCAACGAAGCGCTCCGCCAGCATGTCGCTCAAGCCAGGGAGCCCCTGGAGGCCACTCTTCGCCGCGTAGTCCGCGAGGAACTCCGCACGGCGAGTTGAGGCCGCGCCCCTACTGCGCCGCCCCCGCCTGCACCCGCCGGCGTACTTCGTCGAACCATTCCAGCACGAACTGGAACTGCGGCTGGCCGCCGGAAGGGGCCTCCGGCGCGGCGGCGGACTTGATGATGAGGAAGCGCTTGCCGTCGGGCGAGACGTCGTACTGTGTCCTTGGCGGGAGGTCAAACAGCGCGCGGGGTGTGCCGGCACGAAACGCGGGGCCCTTCTCGATGGGCGCGCTCATCAGCTTGCCCCCCCTGGGAAATAGGTAGAACAGCTCCCGCCCGTCGCGCGACCACCAGGGGTAGAAGCCTCCGTCGACGGAGACTTGCCACCGCGCACCGGGTCCAGACGCCGCCCCAGACGCCGCGCCGGCAGACGGCGCCGCCTGCACGAACACCTGAGAGCCTCTACCACCGCCTGAGACATAGGCGAGCCACCGGCCGTCGGGGGAAAACTGCGGCACCAGCTTGTCGAACTGCGTTTCCACCCAGCGGCGGGGCGTGCGCTTGCCGTCCACCGGCATCAGCCAGATATCTCTGCCCTTTGTGTCGCTGCGCCGAAAGGCCAGGAGCTTCCCGTCGGGTGACCAGGAATAGGGGCTCGCATCGCCGTCCACGGCGACCAGCGGCTCGGGCGGGCCGCTGCCATCCACCGGAACCCAGGAGAAAGTGGTCTTGCCGGCGTCGGTCGAGCGGAAGGTGACGCGCTTGCCGTCGGGGGTCCAGACCGGGGAGTCGTTGTCGCCCTGGAAGGTGAGCGGTGTGAGGGTGCCGCGCGGGAGGTCGTAGAGCCAGATGTCGCTCTGCCCTCCGCGCGCGCCGATGGAAACAACCACGCGCTGGCCGTCGGGCGAGAGGCGCGCGAGGGCGTACTCGCGCGGCGGCGCAGCGAGCGGCTGCTCCTTGCCGTCGCGGTCGATCCACACCAGGTTGCGGGCCGCGCCTTCGGTCGAGCCGCCGGGCACGTAGACCAGCGTGCCGCCGTCGGAGAAGCTGAAATTGGCGAAGCCATAGCGTGCCAGGCCCGATACTCCTTCCAGAACAGGCACGGGCGATCCGACGACCTGGAGCTTGCGCAGGTCAAACGGTACGGCGAACAGGGAGGCGGCCCGCGCGTAGACCAGGTAGCCGGCGCCGCCTGCCGGGCCCGGCACATAGCGCGCGTTCGTGCCGCCCTCGACGAGCACGCGCTGCTCGCGGGTCTTGAGGATCAGCACGGCGATCTTGGCGTCGTCGACGCTGCCCGCGCCGCCGATGGTGAACAGCACGGCCTCCCCGCCGGGCAGGATGTGCGGCCAACTGTGGTTGCGCTCGGCTTTCTTGGCGTCGGGCGTGGTGAGGGCCTCGGGCTTGCCGCCGGCCGCCGAGACGCGTTGGAGGCCGATTGTTTGCCCGCTGAAGAGGATGTTGCCGTCGCGCCCCCAGTCCACTCCGTAGCCCGAGCCGCCGTCACAGAGCGTGATGACCGCGCCGCCCACCACTTGGACCTTTTTCAGCCTGCGCGACGCTTCAGATCCTGCGCTAAAAACGACCCATTGGCCGTCGGGTGAGAAGTTCAACACGCCCCAGGCGCCATCGGTGCCGGGGATGGGCTTGGCGTCGAGCTGATCCATATGGCGGAGGTGAATCTGCCTCTGCTGGCCGGCAAAATAGGCCAACTTGGTCCCGTCGCGGGACAGTGTGGCGACCGGAGTGAGCGTGTTCGCCGGGGCGGGGGCGCTCAGGCGCGTGACGGGCCGGGGCGCGGGCTTGGGCGGGCGCGTCAGGAGCCACACCGCCAGACCGGCGATGATCGCCGCCAGCGGCGCGACGGCCCAGGGAACTTTCCGAGCCGCGACCGTAGGGAGCGGTTTCTGCTCCTCCCCCGCGATCCACGCATCGCCGATGTCGCGCAGCCGCCGCCCGGCGTCCTTTTCCAGGCACAGCCGCAGCAACCGCCGAACGTGGGCCGGCGTCTCCGGCGGCAGCAGGCTCCAGTCCGGTTCCTTGCCCACCACCGCCGCCAGCACGTCGGTGATGCTCTCGCCCCCGAAGGCCGGCCGCCCGGTGAGCACCTCGTAGAGCACGCAGCCGAACGACCATACGTCGGTGCGCTTGTCGAGCCGCTTGCCCCGCGCCTGCTCCGGCGACATATAAGCAGCAGTACCCAGGATGGTCCCCGCCCGCGTCGCCAGCACGCTCAGCGTCGGCGACTTGGCGCTGGCTTCCCCGGCCGGCCCTTCGTCGGCCAAGGCCTTGGCCAGCCCGAAGTCCAGCACCTTGACCTTCCCTTCCGGGGTGATCTTGATGTTGGCCGGCTTCAGATCCCGGTGGACGATGCCCTTGCCGTGCGCTTCTTCCATCGCGGCGGTGATCTGCCCGGCCACCTCCAGCGCCTCGACCACCGGCATCGGCCCCTTCAGGTTCTCCCCCGGCACGTACTCCAGCACCAGGAACGGCACGCCGTCGACGTTCTCGAATCCGTAGATGGCAGCAATATTGGGATGGTTGAGCGAGGCCAGAAGCTGGGCCTCGCGCTCGAAGCGAGCCAGCGCCTGGGGGTTCTGCGCCAGGCTGGCCGGCAGGAACTTGAGCGCCACGTCGCGGCCGAGGCGGGTGTCCCGCGCCCGGTAGACCTCGCCCATACCGCCGGCGCCGAGCTTCTCGGCGACCTGGTAGTGGCCCAGCATCTGGCCGATCATGGGAGCTTTACCTTCCGGGCCATTCTACCACCGTAGTTACCCCAGCGCCTTGACGTGGGCCACCGCGGCCGAGGCCAGGCCCGCCAGGTTATAGCCGCCCTCCAGCACCGAAATCAGCCGGCCCGAGGCGCTCTTGGCGGCGATCTCGAGCAGGACGGAGGTCAGTTGCTGGAAATCCTCGTCGCTCAAGGTGAACCGTCCCAGCGGATCCCCAAGCCGGGAGTCGAACCCGGCTGAGACCAGCACCAGGTCCGGACGGAAAGCGGCGGCGGCCGGCGCGAGCTTCTCGCGGAACGCTCCCAGGATCTGCTGGCGGCCGGAACCTGCCGGGAAGGGGCAATTCAGAATACAGTTCTTGCCTTTGCCTTCGCCGCGCTCATCGGCCGCGCCGGTGCCGGGATACCAGGGCGACTGATGGGTCGAGAAGAAGAACACGCTGCCGTCGGAGTAGAAGATGTCCTGGGTGCCGTTGCCGTGGTGGACGTCCCAGTCGGCGATCAGGACGCGCTCGACGCCGTGCTTGCGCTGGGCGTAGCGGGCCGCGATAGCCACGTTGTTGAACAGGCAGAATCCCATTCCGATGCTTGGGGTGGCGTGGTGCCCCGGGGGCCTCACGACACAGAAGGCGCGGCGCGCCTTGCCGGCGATGACGGCGTCGACGGCGTTCAGCACCCCGCCGGCGGCCTTCAGCGCCACATCGAGCGAGCGGGGGCTGATGGCGGTGTCGCCGGTCGAGAGATTCCGGTGGCCGGCGGCGACTTCCCGCTTCACGATCTGGATGTAGCCGCGGGTGTGGCACAGAGCCAGCTCGTCCTCGGTAGCCGGCCGGGCCTCGACGCGCAGCACACCCTTGTGCAGGCCGGCCTGCTCGATCGCCCGGGTTACGGCGTCGAAGCGCTCGGCCCGCTCCGGGTGCCCCTCTCCGGTGTAATGCAGCTTCGAATCGGCGTCGGCGACAAGGGCGGTCTGGTGTGGCACGCGGCCTCCTCCATCTCGGTAAGACAGGCATTCCTGCCTGGCAGGCCGGAGCAGCCGGTGTCATCCCGAGCGTAGCGAGGGATCTGCTTTCGCCTCGGGGCAACAGCAGATCCCTCGCTACGCTCGGGATGACAATTGGCGGAGACAGTTTTATGTCGCACACCTGTCCCGGGTCGGATTATAGCGTGCTCCAACGCGGGCTGCTACCATAGCTCCAGGCACCCCATGAGCGCCAGCACCAAACTCTACGACCAGGACTTCGTCGGCTGGGCGGAGACGACCGCCCGCCTGCTCCGTGAGGGGCGCCTGGACCAGCTCGACATTGAGAACCTGGCGGCGGAGGTCAAGGCCCTGGCCGGCAAAGACCGGCGAGAGCTGCGAAGCCGTCTGCGGGTACTCATCGTGCACCTGCTCAAATGGGGATGGCAACCCGAAAAGCGTTCCGGCAACTGGAGTTCGACAATCCGGGCCCAGCGCACGGGAATCGGCTACTTGCTGGAGGACTCCCCAAGTTTGAAACGCAGCCTGGCCCCATCTCTTCAGCGGGCCTACCGCGAAGCGGCTGAGGAAGCGGCGCTCGAAACCGACCTGTTCGAAAGCATCTTTCCCCGCGAGTGCCCCTTTTCGGTGGACCAGATCCTGGACGAGGACTTCCTCCCGGAGGGCTGATACCCGTGGGCGCCAAATCCCTCACCGCGCCTGCCAGCACCAAACTCTACGACCAGGACTTCGCCGCCTGGGCGGAGGCGACCGCCCGCCTGCTCCGTGAGGGGCGCCTGGACCAGCTCGACATCGAGATCCTGGCGGAGGAGGTCGAATCCATGGCGAAACGCGACCGGGCAGAGCTCCGCAGCCGGCTGCGCGTGCTCCTCATGCACCTGTTGAAATGGGGATGGCAGCCCGGCGAACGATCCAGCAGCTGGCATTCGACGATCCTGGAGCAGCGTTCCGAAATGGAGGACGTGCTGGAGCGGTCCCCAAGCCTGCGACCGACCCTGGCGGAATCCGTCGCGCGGGCCTATCCGGCCGCTGCCAAGCGGGCCAGCATCGAGACGGGCCTGCCATTGAAAGTCTTTCCCCGCGAGTGCCCCTTTTCGGTGGACCAGATCCTGGGCGAGGACTTCCTCCCCGAGCGCTGACCGGTCACCGCACCCCCTCACCCCCTCGCCCCGCACCCCTCGCCCCGTCGCCCCCTCGAGAACTGGTATCCTGAGTGCCGGTGTGATACAGGCATTCCTGCCTGTCCCTTGTGATCGACCGCACCATCGCGCACTACCGGATCACCGCCAAGCTGGGGGCCGGCGGGATGGGGGAAGTCTACAAAGCCACCGACACCAAGCTGGGCCGCGAGGTGGCGCTCAAGATCCTGCCGGCGGTCTTCGCGAATGACCCGGAACGTATGGCGCGGTTCGAGCGCGAGGCCAAGCTGCTGGCCTCTTTGAACCACACCAATATTGCTGCTATCTATGGGGTGGAAGATTCGGACGGCGTGCGGGCCCTGGTGCTGGAGTACGTCGAGGGCCCCACCCTGGCCGAACGGATCGAGGCCGGCGCCGTCCCGGTCGAGGAGACGCTGCCCATCGCCCGCCAGATGGCCGACGCCCTGGAGTACGCCCACGACGAGGGCGTCATGCATCGCGACCTGAAGCCGTCAAACGTGAAGGTGACCCCGGACGGCAAGGTGAAGGTTCTGGATTTCGGCCTGGCCAAGGCGCTCGATGACCGGCCGAGCTCGAGCGACATGGGCAACTCCCCCACCCTGAGCCTGGCGGCGACCCGGGCCGGAGTGATCCTGGGGACGGCCGCCTACCTGTCGCCGGAGCAGATCAAGGGCAGGCCGGCCGACCGCAGGGCCGACATCTGGGCGTTTGGCATCGTGCTGGTCGAGATGTTAACCGGCCGCCGAGTCTACTCCGGCGAGACCATCGCCGAGACGCTGGCCTCGGTGATCAAGGAGGAGCCGCCCTGGGAGAGCCTCCCGGCCGACACGCCGGAGCGGATTCGCAAGCTGCTGCGCCGCTGCCTGGAGAAGGACCACCGGCGCCGGCTGCGCGATATCGGCGAAGCCCGCATCGAGATCGAGGATGCCATCTCCGCATCCCTCCTCCCCTCATCTCCTCGCCCCCTCCCCCCCTCGCGTCATCTTCTGCCCGGCGAGCCTGGGCGGTGGCAGCACTGATGACCCTGGCGACGGCCCTCGCCCTGTGGGCCCCGTGGCGCCGCCAAAGTACCCCCGACCCTCCCACCAGCCGCTTCCTGGTCCAGCCGCCGGAAAAGGCCACCTATGTGGAGTACCCGAGCATCTCGCCCGACGGCCGCCGCCTGGCTTTCGTCGCCACCGTCGACGGGAAGACGCAGTTGTGGGTTCGCCCCATCGATTCCCTCACCGCCCACGCGCTGGCGGGCACGGAGGATGCGGGCTTTCCGTTCTGGTCGCCTGACAACCGCTTTTTGGGATTCTTCGCCTCCGGCAAGCTCAAGAAGGTGGATGTCTCGGGCAGTCCCCCGCTAAACCTCTGCGATGCCGCAACCCTCGTCCGCGGCGGCGCCTGGAACCACGACGGGGTCCTCGTGTTCCCCTCGGGTCCCCGGGATGGGCTTCGCCGGGTTTCGGCCGCCGGCGGCGTGCCCACGCCCTTCACCAAGCTGGACTCCGCCTGTCAGCACGGTGGGGGGTACGGGCGCCTGGGCGCCCTTCACGACCTCCACGACGGGGACTCTGGTCTACCGCACCGGCGCAGGCGCCGCAACCCAACTTCTCTGGTTCGACCGGGCGGGCAAGCCTCTCGGAGCGGCCGGCGCCCCGGGGACCATCAGCTCCTTGAACCTGGCGCCCGACGGCCGGCGACTTGCCATCGCCCGGCAAGATAGCCAGGATCCCAGCGACATCTGGGTCCTCGACCTGGACCGCAAGACCGAGACCCGCTTCACGTTCCAGCCCCAGTTCGATTCCTGGCCGGTGTGGTCGCCCGACGGCGGCCGTATCCTGTTCGGGTCGAGCCGTACAAGCACGGTAGACCTTTATCTGAAGCCTTCGAGCGGCGCCTCCGAAGAGGAGTTGCTTCTGAAATCAGGCGATGTAAAGTACCCCTCCGACTGGTCTCAGGACGGCCGGCATATACTGTATAACGCGCAGAGCGCCAGGACCGCCTCGGATCTGTGGGTGCTTCCTCTCGAAGGGGAACGCAAACCGTTCGTGTTCCTGCAAACCGAGTTCAATGAGGTAGGGGGCCAGTTTTCTCCTGACGGCAAGTGGATCGCCTACAGCTCGACCGAAAGCAGCCGGTATCAGGTGTACGTGCAGGGCTTTCCGAAGTCCGGAGGCAAGTGGCAGCTTTCGACCACTGGCGGCATTCGGCCTCGGTGGCGTCGCGACGGCCGGGAACTCTTCTACCTCGGCCTGGACCGAAAGCTCATGGCAGTGGAGGTAAAGCCCACCGGCGCGACCTTCCAGGCCGGCCAGCCCCACGAATTGTTTCAGACCTCCGCCGTCAATGCGCCCCCACATACCAACGTCTACTCTGTGACCGCCGACGGCCAGCGTTTTCTCATCAACTCGACGCCGGAGGCGGCCGCCGTCGCGCCCATCACGGTGGTCTTGAACTGGCGGTAACACAGGCATTCTTTCCTGTCCGGGGCCGGGGTGGCCTACGGGCACTCCGACCCAGGTTGTGGGTTGTGGTTCGTGGGCTCCGGGCGGTAAAAGCTTGTCGAGGCCGCCGGAGTCAAGGCATTCTGCCTTGAAAATGGGGTTGGCCGGCGTGTGCTTAACCGTTTTGGGGAGTTTGCCAGGCTGTGAGGCGACGTGGCGCACGCTTCAGCGTGCCGGCGTGGGCTTCAGCCCA